>Ga0256843_1003782_pt1 | contig 10354 bp, 8 predicted proteins | sample AlvinellametaG_FD_191572 | JGI IMG/M metagenome (GOLD analysis project Ga0256843, IMG submission 191572) | Pompeii worm associated microbial communities from hydrothermal vent at the East Pacific Rise, Pacific Ocean - Alvinella | ecosystem: Host-associated > Annelida > Integument > Unclassified ... | reverse complement strand
AAACCCCTCAAACAGGGTGATTTTTTCTTGATTTACGGTTTTCCAGGACGTACACAAGAATATTTACCGGCAGTTGCCGTCGAACAAAAAGTAAACATCATCAATCCGGCACGAATACATACCCGAGAAATTACATTGGATGTGATGAAATCTTTCATGGAACAAAACGATACCGTAAAATTAAAATACACGGCCAAATTTGCCCGTATTGCCAATTATTGGAAAAAATGGATGGGAGAAAGCCAAGGAATAAAAAAAACAAAAGCCATTGATAAGAAAAAAGATTTTGAAAAATACTTTTTATCTCAAGTAGAAAAAAAAGGAATGGATTCATCTTACTTGACAATCTTTGATAAATTTAAAGAACTCTACAAAAAAAATAAAGATATTGAATTAGCTCGTAATTATTTTATTGAAATAGCCTATCTAAATAACGATTTGTTACGCAGAGCTTTCAATCTCTACCAATTACAAAGCATATATGAAAGCAAAGGTAAAGAAGCTTTTAAAGAAAAAGCTCAAGAATATGCCCGAAAAGTAAACGGAAGTTTTAAAAATTATGACGAAAAAGTCGATCGGGAATTGTTTATCAAACTCATGCAATTGTATATCGATCAAATGCCGGAAAAGTATATAAATCCGGAAATAAAAAATAAAAATATCAAAGAACTGGCCGAAAACGTCTATCAAAAATCCGTATTAAACAACCAAGAGGATTTGAATAAACTATATCAAAAAAATCCGAGAAAATTCAACAAAATTCTCAATGAAGACATCGGGTATCAATTTGCCAAACTAATCATTGACGATTACTATAACAAGATTGCCCCCGATTACAAAGAAATAAGAAATCAAATTAACAGTGTGCAACGAAAATATATGAAAGGTATTATCAAAGCTATGGATAAACTGCCCTATCCCGATGCTAATGGAACCCTGCGAATCAGTTACGGAAGTGTTAAAGGCTATGAACCCCGTGATGCCGTATATTATTATCCTGTCTCTCACTTAAAAGGAGTTATTGAAAAATATATTCCCGGAGATTATGAGTTCGATGTGCCTCAAACACTGATAGAACTTTACGAAAAAAAAGATTATCAACCTTATTCAAATACCGGTTTTATGCCTGTCAATTTTCTGGGGACCGCACATACTACCGGAGGAAATTCAGGAAGTCCTTCAATAAATAAAGAAGGAGAATTAATTGGCATAAACTTTGATAGAGTATGGGAGGGAACCATGAGTGATCTGTATTACGATCAAAAAATCAGTAGAAATATTATGGTTGATATTAAATATGTTTTATTCATTATAGACAAAATCGGACATGCAAAAAGATTAATTGATGAGCTTAAAATTACAAATTAAAAAGACAAACAAATATCACCAATCAAACAAATACGCTATGAAACGTTTAAAAATCACACACAAAGTATTTCTTTCTCTAATGATGCTGATTACGAGTATCAATTATAGTCAGAGTGAAAAAATTGGTTCATTATATGATTTGGGAGAAAATTTGGTTAAAGTTGCCAAATCAGGAAATCCCGATAAAATTGTAGATTTAATTGAACCGGAAATTGATATAGATAAAAAAGCGGAAATATTAGAATCTTTTTTACAAATAAAAGAAAGCATGTTCAATATAACCGATGTGTCTAAAATGGGATTATTCAATGTTATAAAACAAGGTGAATATACTTATTTAATAATGAAAAATGATAAAAAGTTTTTTGTCTTAAAAAGTAAAACCAATGAAAATAATAAACTCATAGATCACCTTGCTCTCATAAACACTCAAGTTACAGATGCTTTGCTAAAAGGAAGTAAAATATACAAAATGAGATGTTACTCATGTCACGGAAAAGACGGAAAAGGAATGATCGCCCCCAATTTGACTGATAATTACTGGAAATACGTAAATTCGGAAGAAGAATTGGAAAATGTAATTAAAAACGGGAAAAAAGGCACCATGATGATACCATATAAAGATTATTTAACACCCGAAGAACTAAAAGCTGTGATTTTATACACCAAAGCCCTGCAAGGAAAAAAAGTTGAAAATGCAAAAAAACCTGAAGGAGAAAAAAAAGATATATCATTTCACTTGGTAACCCAATAACATAAACAAAATTTTAACAAATAAAAATAAATTAATACATTTGCAATTATAAAACTATTATTATGAAATTAAAAAAATACCTTTTAATAGCAATCATTATCTTAATAAGCCAAAATTTTTATGGGCAAATTAAAAACTTAGATGACGTAATCATTAAAACGGAAGAATTGAGAATGCTAACACAACGTGTCGCTAAAAATTATATCATGCGAGGTATTTTACCAAATGATCCGAAAATAAAAAAACAAATGGACGAGGATTCAGAAGAATTTTCTGAAACTCTTTTGAATCTAACAGAAAACGCACTAAATGAAGAAATAGAAATTGAGTTGCAAAAACTCAACTTATCATGGATGTTGATGAATCGTATTTTGCAAAAAAAATATGACGGAGCTGCAGCTGCCAAAGTAATTCATTATGCCGATAAAATGGGAAATGAAATAGAAACCATTGCCGATATGGTTAATCAAACCACAAAACTAAAATCTGTTAAATTACTTCGTTTGAGTTCTAATGGTAGAATGCTCTCTCAAAAATTGTTACTATATTATATAGCCGGAAAAGCTAAAATTCGCAATAAAGATATCCCTCAAAAATTTGATGATACCAAAGTACAACTATATGAAGTAATAAAAGTTTTAACCAGTAAATCAGAAAATGATCCAGATTTGAAAAGTGACGAAGGTGTTTTGATGTATGTTGAAATGATTAGAGACGGTTATGACAAAGTTCGTAAAAACATTACACTCAAAAGTAAAGTTCACCCCAAAACGGCTAACATGATTGTCAATCAAATGACTGACAACTTCGATTTATTGACCAACATTCTTTATGAAAAATTCAATTAACAATACAAATAAAATTATTTAAAAGAGGCTGTCTAAAAAGTCAGCCTCTTTTTTGTATCTTTACTTCATATATTACTTCTACATTTTATATTCCCAGAAAATTGATAAATATTATATCGGGCATACTGCCAATTTAGAAGGAAGATTGAGACGACATTTATCCAATCATAAAGGCTTTACAGGAAAAACTCCGGATTGGAAAATAGTGTATACCGAAAATTTTAAAACTAAAAAAGAAGCTTATCTCAGAGAAAGGCAAATCAAGTCGTGGAAAAACCGAAAATTAATTGAAAAAATAATTTATGGCGATTAGCTCTGTTGGTTCAGAGCATCCCGAACTTACTTCGGGACAGGCCCAGTATCGCCCATAAAAAAAAGCTGTCCCAAAAAATAATTAGGACAGCCTTTATTTTAAAATCTATATATTAAAATCTTATTTTTCTTCTTCCAAATTTTTCATAAACATATCCATAATTTCCATAGAAACACCGGTAGTAGAAAAACCTCCGTCATGGAAAAGATTTTGCATGGTTACTTTACGGGTTAAATCGGAGAATAAAGTCAAGGTGTAGTCGGCACACTCTTCGGCCGTAGCATTACCTAAAGGAGACATCATTTCAGCATATTTCAAAAAGCCTTCAAAACTCTTAACTCCTTTACCGGCCGTAGTAGGCGTAGGCGATTGTGAAATAGTATTTACTCTTACTTTATTCTTTTTGGCAAAGAAATAACCGAAATTACGGGCAATTGCTTCCAAATACGATTTATTATCGGCCATATCATTATAATCGGGAAAAACCCGTTGAGCGGCGATATAAGAATAAGCTACAATTGAACCATATTCATTCATAGCATCTTTGTTATACAACAAGTTCATCAACTTATGAAACGAAACCGCAGAAACATCCCAACCTTTAGTCAACCAATCATAATTTAAGTTGGTATAATGCCGTCCTTTACGAACATTGAGAGACATTCCGATGGAGTGTAAAACAAAATCTAATTTACCTCCTAAAATTTCTTGTGCTTTATCGATTAAATTCTCCAAATCTTCCATTGAAGTGGCATCGGCAGGTATAATTTCACTTCCTGTTTTTTCAGCCAATTTATTGATTTCACCGAAACGCATTGCTACCGGAGCATTGGTTAAAACAAATTTAGCTCCTTCTTCATGAGCTTTTTCCGCTACTTTCCATGCAATAGAATTGTGATCCAATGCACCGAAAATAATTCCTCTTTTTCCTTTTAACAAGTTATAAGCCATAGTTTTTATTTTGATTTGTGCGACAAATATACATTAAATTTTGAAATTAACGATAATGAAACCGGAAGGAAGACTTGACAAAAAAATAAGTTCGACATAACACATTATTATTCAAAAATTTAGTTCGCATCTTTAAATAATTTCAAGTTTTTTTAAATCAATCCTCTTGCCTTTAATTGTAAGTATTTATTGATTGTATCAGTCGTTAAATTTTCCGGGGTTGTCAAAACAGCTTGAATATTATGTAATTGTAATTCTTTAATCATCATGCGTTTTTGCCAAGCAAAATCTTGTGCTATAATTTTATAATACAAGTCTTTATAACTGGTTGCCGGAGTAGAAATAATTTTATGCAATTCGGTATTTTTAAAAACAATCACCACCAATAAATGTTTCTTGGCTAATCGCTTTAAAAAAGGCAACTGACGTCTTAATGAATCAATATGCTCAAAATTAGTATATAACATTAACAAACTACGTGTAGGAACATGTGTTTTTACAAATTTGTATAACCGTTCATAATCGGTTTCGTTAAAACGGGTGTGCTGTGCATATAAACTTTCAAATATCTGATGTAATTGTTGTCTGTGATTATCCGGTTTTAAAAAGGTATGCACTTGTTTTTCAAAAGTTATTAGTCCTGCTTTATCTTTCTTTTTCATGGCAATATTGGCAATTGCCAGCGATGAATTAATGGCATAGTCTAACAAAGTCATACTGTTAAAAGGCATTTTCATCATGCGTCCCATGTCAATCACCGAAAAAACATTTTGCGATTTCTGATCTTGATACTGATTAACCATTAATTTATAGTGTTTGGCTGTGGCCTTCCAGTTAATTGTCCGGTAATCATCGCCTTTGTTGTATTCCTTGATATGTTCAAACTCCATGGTGTGTCCCAAACGGCGAATTTTTTTTACCCCCAAATAAGATTTATTAGACAAAGCAATCAGTTCGTATTTACGCATCTGTATAAAACTCGGATATACTTTTACTTGTTTAGGCTGACAAAATTGTTTTCTAACTACACCCAGTTTTAATGGGGAAGAAACAAATACATTCATCTTACCAAATTCATAAACACCACGAACAACCGGACGTAACACATAAGTTTTACTGATTTTAGAAAAAGGATTTATCTTTGTTCGGATTTCAAAATCGCGTTTTTGAAACTGGAACGGGAGCTCATCTATAATTTTTAAATCCAGTTTTAAATTATAATTACTTGATACGTTTATAGTTATGTTATTATTATCTCCATTTGAGAACTTTCCGGGCAATTGACGTTCAGCCTGTAAATCTCCCGCAGTAAACAAATAAATAATATCTGCCAAACTTATCAAAGCAAAAGCCACAAACAAATATTTTGTCAAAACAAACAACCACGAAAACCAATATCCCCAGAAAAACAAAAAAATAAAAATCCCTAACATCCGGTAAAATTGCGGATGAAAAAAAACGGTTTGATAGATATTTTTAAGCTTTTTCAACATAAATTTATCAGCCTTTATTATCTTGGAACCTCAACACTTTCCATAATCATTTTTACCACCTCATCTTCGGTCAATCCTTCCATTTCTTGCTCGGGATTTAAAATAACACGGTGACGTAAAACCGCCGGTAAAACTTTCTTAATGTCGTCTGGAATGACAAAATCGCGACCTTGAATGGCAGCATAAGTTTTGGCTGTATTCATAGTAGCCAACGATGCCCGTGGCGAACCTCCTAAAAACAAATGCGAATGGTTTCGTGTTTTATAAATAATATCCGCTATATATTTGATAATTTTTTCATCTATCACCACATCGTGAATGATTTGTTGATAATTCAACAATTCATCACCTGAAATTACTTTTTCAATATTATGTTCGGGTTGTGCACCTTTACGTTTGTGATGCGATTGCAAAATTTCAATTTCTTCTTCCAGTTTGGGATAACCTACTTTTATTTTAAAAAGAAAACGATCCAGTTGGGCTTCGGGCAAAGCGTAAGTTCCCTCCTGCTCTATCGGATTTTGCGTGGCAATAACAAAAAACGGGGCCTTCATTTGATAAGTTTGACCGTCTATGGTGATTTGGCGTTCTTCCATAACTTCAAACAGCGCTGCTTGGGTTTTGGCCGGCGAACGATTAATCTCGTCGATCAAAATAAAATTACTAAAAACCGGTCCTTTATGAAATTCAAATTCCTGTGTTTTTACATTAAAAACCGAAGTCCCCAAAATATCCGATGGCATTAAATCGGGGGTAAATTGAATACGGCTAAATCCGGTATCAATAGTTTTAGCTAATAATTTAGCTGTAATGGTTTTTGCAATCCCCGGCACTCCTTCGATTAACACATGACCATTAGACAACAAAGCTGTCAGAAGCATTTCGATAAAATCGTGCTGTCCTATAATCACCTTGCCCAATTCGGCTTTTATCTGATCAACCGCCGATTTGAGTTGCTCGATTTCTATTCTGTTTTGATATTCCATATTTATACTATTTAATTATTTTTTTCATTAATCCGGACTACTGAAGTAGTATTTAGTCATTAGTCTGCTCCCTTTGGTCGTTAGTTGTTAGTCGTCAGTCTGCTCCCTTCGGTCGCCAGTCTTTAGTCAACAGTCGTCTGTCTTTAGTTCATATATAATTGACTGGTTTGCGTAGCAAACAAACTGGTCGAGCATAGCGAGACACTACTAACTGGCTCGCGAAGCGAGCAGACTAGTCGAGCGTAGCGAGACCTTTATCCTTTTAACTTTTAGTTTGTCTCTTTTACTTTTTCAATCAACTCATCTAACTTCAGCACAACTGCAGGTTTAATATCCGTCGATACATTAATCTCATCTATCAGTTCAAACAATTCTTTTAGCGTTTTTTCGTCAGTTTTAGTTTTTTCTGCTATCTTTTTAATCAATTTATCATCCCAACGTCGTGTATCCAAATGTAATTTATTTCGCACATAATCCATAAAATGCTTGATATGAATCAGGGCTATTTTTTTATTTTCACCATATTGTATATACATATCTGCTACCGTTTTGGTAAAAATCAAAGTTTCGTTTTTAGGGGGATTTTTTACCGGTATGGGCCGTTGTTTTCGTTTCCCCTCAAACAAAACATACAGTAAAAGACTTACAAACGCCAAACGGTAAGCCCACAGAAAAGCCGGATTTTTTAAAATATATTCAAAAATATAAGATTTATTTTCTCCAGTTTGATAATGCACATCCCAATATACTTTTTTTTGTAAACCGATATATCCCAATAGTCCTTCAAAATATCGCTTATTATGTTTATTTTTTAAAATCGAATAATTGGTAAAAGCATAAGGAGTCGAATGTAAAAAAATTTTGCCTTTTCCCCAATCAGCACTTATAAAATTATACCATTTATCCTCACCTTTTTTCTTTACAAATTTACCTAAAACATCAAAAGACGAATTGATAGAATCATTGATTATTTTAAAATAAAAACCTTTGGATGCTTTGTCATTAACAGCCGTATCTTTTTTCAGTAATTTATGTAAGAGGACAAATTCTATTTTTTTATCAAAATTGTCGTTTATAAACAAATTCATTTCAAGTTGTAAGCTATCGAGTAAACTTTGATCAATACTTTGAGCACTGATAAATAAATGATTTCCTTTATCAACCCAATTTAACAATGCTTTTAAATTTGTTTCTCCCAACGAAACAGACTGATTATAAATAAGATAAGTTCCATTAGCCTTATCATTTTCTTTTAAAAAAACATAAGGAGATTTAGAAACACTTACTAAATTTTTTTTCCACAAATTTTGGGCTTCATGATAAGCTATATACGTTCCAAAAGGTATTTTATGACGAACAGAATATGACGGAAACCAATTGATTTTCTTTTGCCGGCTTTCACTAACCACCAACAAAACAAAAAACAGAAGCATCAAAAAAATAAGGATATTGTTTTTCTTAAACATGTCCGGATGTTGAATCTCTGCAAATATAATAAATTAAATGGGTATAAATTTTTCGCTTATAAACAGATTAATTAATCATATACATGCCTGATAATTTAGCAATAAAATGTATTTTTGCACAAATAATATCAGGCATATGAAAATTACCTTATTGGGAACCGGCACCTCTCAAGGTGTTCCGGTAATAGGATGCCAATGTGCCGTTTGTCAATCGGCTAACCCGAAAGATAAACGCTTGCGAACATCGGCCATGATAGAATGGAAAAATAGCCGTATCATTATAGATTGCGGGCCGGATTTTCGTCCCCAAATGTTACGAGAAAAAGTCGCAGAAATAGATGCCATTCTCTTCACACACGAACATGCCGATCATACCGCCGGATTAGACGATATCCGCCCTATTTATTTCAGAAAAGGTGCTCCCCTTCCTATTTATGCCTTAAAACGGGTAATGGATAATTTGGAAAAACGTTTCGATTATATTTTTACCCGTAAAAACCGTTATCCCGGAGCGCCGGAAGTAGAAAAAAATATTCTCAAAGCTTTTGAAAACTTTCATATCAACGGAAAAGAAATTATTCCTTTGGAAGTCATGCACGGTAATCTCCCGATTTTGGGTTATAAAATCAATAATTTTGCCTATCTCACCGATGCAAAAACTCTTCCTGAAAAAACTATAGAGGAACTCCAAAATCTCGATTTGCTGATTGTCAATGCCCTGCACCACAAACCGCACAAAATGCATATGAACCTGAAAGAAAGTTTGGCACTTATAGCAAAAATACAACCTCGCAAAGCCGTATTAATTCATATCAGTCATTATATGGGATTATATGAAGAAGTGCCCCCCCAACTGCCCGACAATGTTATTTTAGGCTACGACGGAATGCAATTGGAAATTTAAAAAACTGCGTCTAAAAAAATTTATGTAAATTTGTCTCTACCGACAAAAAAATTCTTTTATGCAAAACACCTCCCCAACCGGCATTAAATTCTACGAAGCCATACTTCCTCTTATTTTTTTGGTAATTCTCTTAAGTTTTAATGTTTTAAAAGTTTTTGGTGATGAAGCTACGTCCGGGCCTAATCAATTTGCCCTGTTACTTGCCGGTGCTTTTGCTGCCGTTATCGGTTTTAAATACGGTTTAAGCTATTCGCAAATGTTAGAAAAAGTATCCAAAAATATAGAATCCACCAGCGGTGCTATTCTCATTTTATTATTTGTAGGCGCTTTAACCGGCACATGGCTGATCAGTGGTATTATTCCTACCATGGTTTATTATGGCTTGCAGATTTTAAATCCCAGTGTTTTTTTGGCTTCCACTTTAATCATTACCGCTATGGTTTCGTTAATCATAGGGAGTTCGTGGAGCACTACCGCCACTGTCGGTATCGCCCTAATCGGAATTGGAAAAGCTTTGGGCTTTCCTCCTGAAATGGTAGCAGGTGCCGTCATATCAGGCGCCTATTTCGGCGATAAAATGTCACCGCTTTCCGACACTACCAATTTGGCATCGGCTATTGCCGGTGTTGATTTATACCGGCATGTACGCTATATGATGTACACCACTTTTCCTACGATTAGTATTGCTTTGTTGGTTTTTATCGTATTGGGATTCACCCACTCGGGACATCAAATTCAAGACACCGCAGTATTATTAAACGACATTAAAAAATCATTTTTTGTGCATCCTTTACTACTGTTAGTTCCTGCAATAGTTATCTTTTTAATCATCAAGAAAACACCTCCGTTAGTGGCCTTACTAGCCGGCGTTTTATTAGGCGGATTTACTGCTTTGTTTTTTCAGAAAGATTTGATTACCGGTATGATAAACGGTGAAAGTTATTTTACCGGAGCCTATAAAAACATTATGAAAGCAGTGGTTTGGGATATCAATATTCAAACCGACAATCCCATTTTAAGTGAACTGTTTTCATCAGGAGGTATGCAAGGAATGCTCAGCACCATTTGGCTGATTATCAGTGCCATGTTTTTTGGCGGAATTATGGAAGCTATCGGTGCGCTCAAAAAAATCAGTGAAACTTTATTAAACACTTTCAAAGGCACTTTCGGACTGTTTGCCAGCACCGATGCTACTTGTGTATTGTTTAACGCTACGGCATCGGATCAATATTTGGCTATTGTAGTCCCCGGAAAAATGTATAAACAAGCCT
>Ga0256843_1003780_pt1 | contig 10356 bp, 8 predicted proteins | sample AlvinellametaG_FD_191572 | JGI IMG/M metagenome (GOLD analysis project Ga0256843, IMG submission 191572) | Pompeii worm associated microbial communities from hydrothermal vent at the East Pacific Rise, Pacific Ocean - Alvinella | ecosystem: Host-associated > Annelida > Integument > Unclassified ... | reverse complement strand
AAACAAATAAAAATCAGAAAAAAAATATCCCAACTCCTACTTTACCAAAAGATGAAAATAAAAAACAAAATGGTTCTCCAAGATTTAATCAACCTTTAGATGATTCAAAGGAAGAAAACAAAGATAGTGAATCTAATAATAATCAAAAAAATAGTAATGATAAAGAAAAATTAAATAAAAACGAGAAGAAAGACCTTACAAATACTCAAGAAGAAAAAGAGATAAATAAAGGGCAAAACTCTTTGCAAAAAACTTATTTAAAAGTTGATGATAATATCTTTGTAAACGATAAAAAAGATGTTTTAATTTATATCGATCCAAAACTTAATAAAAATGAAAAATTAATTTATAATCATCAAAAAGTGCAAGAAATTACTAAAAAAATTTATAATTATGTAAAAGATGAATATGATTTTATCTTTCTAGTTACAAATAATAAATCTAGACCTAAAAATGTAACTTATGCTGGGGTAATGAATAAAATCAAAAATGATGTAAAAGGAATAGGAATTGATCTTTATGATAATACCCAAAATTATGGTTCAAATGGAAAATTAAAAGGGATCATGCATTTTGCATATAGAGGTGCAATTTTAAGAGGTCCTACTCTTCACGAAATAGCGCACTATTGGGCTAATAAATTTAGAAACTTTAAAGCCAAAGATGATGGAAGCAGTGGCTATCATTTAGGAACTGGATCTCATTGGGGTTATACTGGATTTTTTGGAGGAAAGGGACAACTTGGAGGTTTTGATGCTAAAAATGGAGATTTTAGATATGAAAATCAAGAATTTACAAGAAAAGATGGAACAATTTGGAAACTTTACAGCGCAAAAAGCTTTAGTTGGAATGCAAATGGAGGAAATAGAATTCCTTACAATGATGTTGAACTTTACTTAATGGGGATGCTTCCAAAATCTCAAGTAAAAGATTTGATGATTCCTGTGCCTTGGGGATCTTCTCTTAGTCCTGAAGAAAAAACTTTTGTAAGAGAAAATAATATTGCAAAATCTGGAAGGACTTATTTTACAGCAATTGATGTTATTAGAAAAAGTTGGAGTGATATTTTAGCTGAACACAATATTCCAGATAGAGAACCATCTTATCTAAACTCTCAAAAGAACTTTAGAATTTTAACTGTACTTTTGGATACTAAGATGCCAAAAAGTTTTGAGGTTGATATTGTTAGTAGTCAAATTGAGAGCCTAGGATACAAAGGATATGATAAAGATCCTAATAATTATAATTTTTGGGAAGCTACAAGAGGTGTTGGAAGCTTAAGTGTTTCTGGAATTGATAAAGCACTTGAGAGTACTCCAGAAGAGATTGAAATAAGGGATGATTTTAAATCTGAAACTATACAATTTAGAGGTAAAATTTATAAAACTGTAAAATCACCTTATACTGGAAGAGTTTGGCTAGATAGAAATATTGGAGCAAATAGAGTTTGTGAAGATTTTGAAGATAAAGAGTGTTTTGGATATTACTTTCAATTTGGAAGAGGTTTTGACGGACATCAACTTCCAAATAGCCCAACAACAACTAAGAAAAAAGAGAGTGTTACTCAAAATGATAATAAATTTGTACTTGTAGGACATGGTCCAAGATATGATTGGTTAGAAAGTGGCATTGATGATCTTGCTACAGAGAGATTAGAATTTGCCAAAAAGTTAGATGGAACTGGAATTTGTCCTGCTGGATTTAGATTGCCTAGTACTGATGAACTTTTGGATGAGACAAGCCATAATGAAATGGGAGATAAATTTCCGGGAAAAAGTATAAATAGTAACTTCTTAAAACTTCCAATGAATGGATATAGAAACTCTCAAAATGATCAAGGAAGAATAATTGAAATTGGAGAAAGAGGAGCTTATTGGACTACTGGTAGTTATGAGTATCAAAATTCAATTAGAATTAGACACATCCTTTTTGACAAAGAAGATACTCTAAGTTATGGAACAAGATATTTGGCAAATGGAGATGGAATTAGATGTATAAAAGATGAAAATTAACTAAAATCTGCCCTTTTTAAGGGCAGATTAAAAATTTATTTTCTGATACCTTTTACCCATTCAATCATTGTATTGTGAGTTTGAGGACTTGGAGCATCCAAAAATGAAACTACAAACTCATCTTCTTTTTCGACTACAGCAATACTTCTTGGTCTAACAGCAGCAATTTCTGGAATTGGCAGCTCTTTTCCAAAACAAAAAACAACCAATTTTACATCGATAATTTCTTCATTCATAGAATGATCGGGAAGATTTTTTGTGTGAGTGTAATGATCAAATGTTGCAATATAAGTTGCTACTGGATGAGATTTGATCTTTTCCTCAAGATATTTGATAACTTCAGAAGTATTTTTAAATTTTGCTTCCTCTTTTGAGATTGTAGTAGCTTGGACTGGATAGATATCTTTGATTGTCATACTTTTCATATTAATTCTCCTTAAAAAATTGAGCAAAATTATATGAAAAAGAGTCTAAAAAAAGTAAGTGGTGCTACTCAAAAAAGAGTAGCTTTTAGGAAGAATTATTTTTTTGAAGAGTTATTTTCTTTTTGGATTGGAATAACTTTTGCTTTAGATTTTTTTGGAATTGTTACAATAATTTCATTTCCTTTTTGATTTGCTTTAATATTTGCTACATCAGCATCATCTGGGAGAGTAAAACTTTGAACAGAGCTAGTATTTGTATAGCTAATAATTTTTCCATAATTTCCTGTTGTCTTTTCAACTTTTCTTTTTTCTGTAACTTCTACTGTAAGCATTCCATCTTTTGAAGTAATATTGATTTTTGAGTTTTTAAGATTATTTACTTTTATTTTTAATTCGTAATGATCTCCTTTGTCTTTAAATCCAGAGGTTAAAACTCCAGAAGAATTTACCATAATTGGCATACTTTTTAAAGTAGAAACTTTGAAATTTTGTTCAAAATTATTAAATAATTTATCCATTTGCTCTCTCATCATTTTCATCTGTCTCATTTGCATTTGAAATATTTTATCCATTTGAGCAAAAGGATCATCTACACTATTTATTTGGGTATTTCCCAAAAGAAAAGTCCCACTTATAACTACTCCTAAAGCAATCTTTTTTAAGTTTGACATGATTTACTCCTTTTTTTGAATATTTTCTTTGAATAGTTTAATCATATAGACTCAAGTTTAATGAATCTTTAACTATTAACCTTTGTTAAACTTTTAAAGAGAAACTTTAATGAATTTAGCAATATCTTTGCTAAGTTTTTCTAGAAGAATACTTCTTAAAGCGATATTTTCTTTTAATTTTTCATCTTTATCTTTTAAATTCTCTCCATTTATTGTGTAATGAAATTTTTTCATAATCAAAATTGAATCTTCAGGAATTTTTTTGATACTCCATCTTCCATCCAAAGTCACTTCTGTATCTTTTGAATCAAATCTATCAATTGAAACAAAAATTCTATATTTATCATCACTAACTTCTTCAGCAGGCAAAGCTATAAAGGTGTATTTTTTAAAAAGAAGCCGATTTAAATTTTGAGTAATTACTTCTTGAATATTTTTTGCAAAATCTCCAGCCCAATTTTCTTTTTCATGAATATCTACTCTAGAGTTATCTTTTTGAGTTACGATTTGAGGTTTATCGATATAGTCTGCTAATTTTACTTCTGCTACACCAATAACTCTTTTACTAACTCTAAAACTTCCCTCTTTTACTGGAATAGTTGGGTAGAGATGATAAAATTTAGAGCTTCCACATCCAAACAAAAAAAGTAAAAATATAAAGCTTAACTTCTTTTTCACTATTTTCCTTTCAAAATTGAATCAGGGTGTCTTTGCAAAAAATCTGCTAAAGATTTTATTGATTTTGTGGCTCTTGAAACCTCATCAAGCACTCTTAATAATTTAGTATTAAATTTAGAGTTTTTTTGTAAGTAACTATTTCTTGTCTCATTTACTGCTTTATCAAGACTTTTTACTAATGAATTTAGTTTTGGCAAAATATTCTTATTTAAATCTTGTATTGTAATATTTCCTTCTTTTAATAAATCTTTTAAAGTTTTTGTAATATTTGTAACTTCTGGAAGAATTTTTGTATTAACTTCTACTACACTTTTATTTAAATTTTCTCCTATTTTTTCGAAAGGAACTCTGGATAATCTATCTAGAAGAGTTTGAATATCACTCTTTAGAGTCTCAATTGTAGCAGGAACTGTTGGTAAAACATAAAGTCCTTTTTCTTTTATCAACTGAGCTCTTTTAGCATCTTTGTAAAAATCTAAATTTACAAAAAGATCTCCAGTGAGTAAATTGATAGTTTGAAGTTGAGCTCTTAATCCTTTTGCAACCAATTTTTTTAAAACTGAAATATCCATTCCTTGATCTTGATTTTTATCTTTTATATCTGTAATAAAAAATCTTTCTGGTTCAATTTTTATCAAAATTGGAATTTTAAATTCAGCATTTTTCTTATCTCCCATTAAGAAAAAGTTTACAACTTCTCCAATCTTAACTCCTCTAAATTCTACTGGCGCTCCAACTTTTAAACCTCTAATTGAATCTTGAAAGTAGAGCCAAAAGTAAAGTGCTTTTGTATATTCAACTTTTTGGGCGGCTTTTTTGTTTGGATAAAGTAGAAAATGATCATCACTTCTTTTTAGAGTTTTACTATTTTCTGAAAGCATCTCTGAAGCTGAGTTTGGAAAATTATCAAATGAGATTCCTCCTGATAAAATTGAAGTCAAAGATTCCATTTCAATGTCAACGCCATCTCCACTAATTGAAGCTTTAATTCCGCTACTTTCCCAAAATTTTGTCATTTGTGTAATCATTTTTGAATAAGGTTGTTCTATAAAAACATCAAAATAAACCCTTTTACCATCTTCTGAGAGATGATACCCAAGCACACTTCCTGCTTTTAATTTTTTATAATAAATTGGAGAACCTATTTGAATTGAACCTCTATCTTTTGCTTCTAGAGTCAATCTTACTCCGTTACTAAGATCAACTACAACTGGAGGCTCCTCTAAACCTTTGAAGAATCTCTTTTTTTTTCTCCCTTTCATTGGATACATTCCAATATAAGATCCAGAAAAAAGCGTATCTAATCCTTCTACAGAATCAGCACTAAGCCTTGCATGAACAATCCAAAATTTTGTTTTTTCAGTTAAATAATTTTCAAGATTTTTTTTAATTTCAGCAGTAATTATTACAGATTTTAAATCATCGCTAAAATCAACTGAAATTACTTTTCCAACTTCAATATCTTTATATTTTACAACAGATTTTTTAGCCAAGATTCCAGTGGCAGATTTAAAGCTGATTTTAATCTCTATACCTTTATTTTTCATAGCTTCAACTGCAAGAATTGCCCCAACAATTATTGCAACAAAAGGAACAATCCAAACTGGTGAGAATCTCTTTTTTTTACTTGTCCAGATTGCTTCTTTAGTCTGTTCTTCTAAGCCTTTTTCTAACTCTTTATCCATCATTTTCCTTAATATCCCAAATTAATCTTACATCAAATCTCATTGCTGCTAACATCGTTGTTACAACTACTAAAAGAAAATAAAAAGCTCCCTCTCCTGCTTTGATGCTTGTTAGACCTTCAAATTGTACAAGTGCAATCATAATTGAAACAACATAAACATCTACCATTGACCATTTTCCAATTATTTCTGTAAGAGTATAAAGTTGGGCTTTTTCTTTTTTATTTTTTATCTTTTTTCTCTGTACAGTAATTAGAAGATAGCTTAAAATAAAAATTTTTATAAATGGTACAATAATACTTGCAATCAAAATTACTGCGGCTATAAAATAAGATCCTGTTTCATAAAAATAGACAATTCCACTCCAAATTGTATCAGATTGGACTCCAGAGATTGAATAAACATGCATCATCGGAAAATAGTTAGCAGGAATATAAAAAATAATGCTAGCAACAATAAAAGCCCAAGTCTCTTGAATTGAGTGAGGAATTCTAAGATGAACACAGTGTCCACATCTTGGACAAATTGCAGTAGCATCTTCTTTTTCTTTTGGAGGAAAAGTTACAATTTGATGACAAATTTCACAACTTCCAAGCTTTTTTTCAATCCCTCTCACTCTTTTCTCCTAAAACTTCTTCATCTACTATTTCCCAAATAATATGAGGATCATAAATTGTTTGAATGTAGGCTACAAGTATAACTAAAAAAAGAAAAGACCAAAGTGCAACTCCTGTAATAATTGTTCCCATTTTAATCAATTTTACAGTTGAGACAAAAACTCCAAGTAAATATACATCTAACATTCCCCAAGGAGAAAGAGCATATTGAAGTTTTAAGAGAAAAATTATACATTTTGGGATTTTTTTGTGATAGATTGCTCCAAAGATTATTATCATATTCAAGATCCATAAAAATGGAACTACTAAAGTTGTCAATAAAACGGTCACTGATAAGACAAAGTTGTGAGTTTTATAAAGATAAAGGGCGCTTGTAAAAAAATTTATTTGACTTTTATTTCCCATAACTTCAAAAGTCAAAAAGGGAAAGTAACTAGTAATCAAAAATAAAATTAAAGCTGCCAGAGAAAGAGCATAAACTCTTTCAATCATATCTGGCCAATATTTAAAGAGTGTACAAGAACAATTTGGGCATTTATAACGCCCTTTTTTGTGAGGATATGGAATTTTTACAATTTCATCGCAGTGATGACAACAGATAAATTTATCTTTTCCCATATCCTTACTTTCAAATTAAGCCTCTTTATCTCCAATTTTTACAATTTTATTCTCTACTCCAAGAACTCTACAAGCTCTTTCTTTGATAGAGGCTACTGTAAATCCAAACTTCTCAAAAAGTCTACTTGCTGGAGCAGAAGCTCCGAAACTCTCCATTGCCAAAACATCATCAGCTATCTTATACCACTCTAGTCCACTTCCAGCTTCAACTGCTAAGACTTTTGTGTCTGGGTCAATTACAGCATCTTGATACTCTTTATCTTGCTCTAAAAAGAGGTCAAAACAAGGGATTGATACAATATTTGCTTTTACTCCCATCTTCTCCAGATAACACCCAGCATTTAGTGATGGCATCACCTCTGAGCCAGTTGCTACAATTGTCAAAGTCGCACCTTCTCTTTTTTTGATGAGGTATCCGCCTCTTGAGACATCTCCAAAATCTCTCTTTGGTTTTAGGGTTTTTAGCTTTTGGCGACTAAGCACAAATGCTGTTGGTTTTCTCATCTTAAGAGCTGTCTTCCAAGCTTCTACATTTTCACTTGCATCTGCTGGTCTCCAAACATAAAAGTTTGGCAAGGCTCTAAACTGGGTGAGTTGCTCAATTGGTTCGTGTGTTGGACCATCCTCTCCTACTCCAATACTATCGTGAGTCCAGATAAAAAAGTTTTGGATATTTGATAAAGCAGCAATTCTTACTGCTGGTTTTTGGTAATCGCTAAAGACAAAGAAGGTTGAATTAAATGGAATAATAGTTCCATAAAGAGCCATAGCATTTGTGATTGCTCCCATTGCATGCTCTCTAATTCCAAAGTGGATATTTTTACCCTCTGGAAACTCTCCCATATTTTCAAGATAAGTTTTATTTGATGGAGCCAAATCTGCACTCCCTCCAACAAATCCAGTAACTGCTTTTGCAATAGCATTTAGAATAATTCCATTGCTCTCTCTTGTTGCCATCTCTTTTTTATCCCAAAACTCAGGGAAATTGATTGAGTCAAAATCTGGATTTAGGAGGCGATTTAGTGCTTCATTTTGCTCTGCATAAGGAGCTTGTTTTAATAGATGATTCCACTGTTTTTGAGCAAGTTCACCCTCTTCAATAGCACATCTAAATCTTATCATTACATCCTCTGGAACAAAAAACTTCTCATCCTCTGGGAAGCTAGCCTCTTTTTTTGCTCTTTTTATCACATCTTCACCCAAAGGAGCTCCGTGAGTTTTGTGGCTACCTTCAAGCTCCAAAGCCCCTTTTCCAATCTTTGTTTTTGCAATAATTATTGTTGGTTTATCACTATTTTTTGCTTGAGTTATAGCACTATCAATTTCATCAAAGTTGTGTCCATCAATCTCAATTACTGCCCAATTTTGAGCTTGGAATCTCTTTTTGATATCTTCATTCCAAGCAATAGCAGTATCACCCTCGATTGTGATTTTATTGCTATCATAGATTAAGATTAAATCTTTCAAGTTTAGCTTTCCAGCCAGAGAACAAGCCTCATAACTAATTCCTTCTTGCAAATCCCCATCTCCACAGAGACAGTAAATTTTATGGTCGATTATTTTGCAAGTTGGAGAGTTGACTCTTTTTGCTGTAAACTCTTTTGCCATTGCAAAGCCAACTGCATTTGCCACCCCTTGTCCAAGAGGACCAGTTGTAATTTCAACTCCTGGAGTATGTCCATACTCTGGATGTCCTGGAGTTTTAGAGTCAAGTTGCCTAAAGTTTTTTAAATCTTCCAAACTTACATCATAACCCCAAAGATAGAGCAGAGAGTAAATCAGTGCTGAAGCGTGCCCTCCAGAAAATACAACTCTATCTCTATTTAGCCAAGTTGGATCTTTTGGATTATGCTTTAAATGTTCACTCAAAACTACTGCAATATCAGCAAGTCCCATTGGAGCACCAGGATGCCCACTATTTGCCTTTTGAATCATATCAGCAGCCAAAAACCTGATGGTATTTGCCATTTTTGTTCTTATTTCATTTGACATTACTCTTCCTTTTTGTGTCTATAGAGATATTTTTCTAAAATATTTAAAAGTGCCAACTTTAGTGGCTCTTCAAAACTATTTAGTTTTGCTTGAAGCTCAAGGGCTAAATTGTTAGCATATTCAATTGAACTCTCAAGCCCTAAAAGATTTACAAAGCTATTTTTACCTCCATCACTTTTGGTAGGTTTTCCAGCTTCTTCTTGAGTTGCAATCTCATCCAAAATATCATCTTGAACCTGAAAAAGCACCCCCAAATCGATTCCAAAACTGTATAACTCTTTCTGAGTAGATTTTGGAAGCTGGACAATTACTGCACCCATTTGCAAACTTGCAGCAATAAGTTTTGCAGTTTTATTTTTGTGTAGTTCAATCACCTCATCAAGCTTTAAAGGAGTATTTTCAAAATATAAATCTATCGCTTGACCCAAAACCATTCCAGAGCTTCCACCATTTTGAGCTAAAATTTTAATAAGCTCAAGCCTAATATCTTCTCTAAAGGCTGAAGTTGCAATTAGATAAAAACTGTCTGTATTTAGAGCATCTCCTGCTAAAATAGCTGTTGCTTCATCATATTTTGTATGAATTGTTGGTTTTCCTCTTCTAAGTGGTGCATTATCCATTGCTGGAAGATCATCATGAATTAAAGAATAAGTATGAAACATCTCTAGTGCTAATGCTACTTGAAAAGCAGATTTTTCAAGTCCTTTTTCATAAGCTTTTACAATACTAAGAAGCAGTTTAGGACGAAATCTTTTGCCACCAGCTTCTAACATCAATCTAAGAGCTTTCTCATAGTAAGGATGAAAACTCTTAACTTTAGGTAAATTCTCTTTTAAGTACTCTTCAAACTCTCTCATTTTATTATCTTTTTTATAAGCTTCTGTTTTTTTATAAAGTCTAGAAGCCAATGAAAATTTTTGCTATTATAGCCTATTCTGATTTATTAATCATCATTTAAAACAATAACACTAATAAATCTTCCTGGAGTTTTTTCCTTTCTATATGAAAAAAATTCATCACTACAACAAGAAGTACACTCTGGATAAATTTCTATATTTTCCTCTTTTACTCCTAAATTTAGAAGCTGGATTTTGCAAACTGTTGCTACATCCAAAAAGTATCGATCCTCTCTTTTGAAAGTAGCATTTGGGTAAATTTGAAACTCTTTAGCTAGATCTTTTCCAACTTCATAACAACAACTTCTAATAGAAGCTCCAAAAGCAACTATCAAATCTTTTGGACTGGTATTATAATTTTTTTGCATCTTTGAAATAGTATTTTTAATAATATTTGCTTTGGTTCCTCTCCATCCAGAATGAATATTTGCAATTGCTCTATTTTTTGGATCAAATAAAACTATAGGAACACAGTCTGCTGTCAAAATTCCAAGTACAATGCCTTTTAAATTTGTAATTAATCCATCAGCTTCTATTGGACTAATTTGGGTCCAGCCAATCTCTTTTTTCTCTTTTACTTCATAAACTTTTGAACTATGAATTTGAGATAAAGTTATAAACTTAAACTCTTTTTTGAGTGATTCTTTTAAGATTTTTCTATTTTGAAGAATTATATTTTTATCTTGGCCTGTATGAAGAGCTAAAGAAAAATCTAACTTAAAATTTGAGTCTTTTGTGGTAAAAAAAGCAGTTAAATTATAT
>Ga0256843_1003779_pt1 | contig 10359 bp, 10 predicted proteins | sample AlvinellametaG_FD_191572 | JGI IMG/M metagenome (GOLD analysis project Ga0256843, IMG submission 191572) | Pompeii worm associated microbial communities from hydrothermal vent at the East Pacific Rise, Pacific Ocean - Alvinella | ecosystem: Host-associated > Annelida > Integument > Unclassified ... | reverse complement strand
CAGGAGTTGTTCGTAAGCTTCTTGTTGCATAGAAGACAATACAGGTTTTTTCACGTCATCCTGAACTTGATTCAGAATCCCCTTAACCTCTTTGGAATCCCTATGAGATTCCGGATCAAGTCCGGAATGACATAAGGTATCACGATGAACATTCTTGTACGGTAAAAACAATGAAATCGCTTCAGAAAAAGAAGAAAAATAGTAGTCAGAAATAAATTTGGCAATATCCATCTGCCAAGAAGTATAGAGGCTGTCAGAAACAGAGGTAATCTCTTCTGTCTCAAACTCCGGTTTTTCAACCTGTTTGAGAACAACTGCCTCTTTTTGAGTAGATTTTAAAGGAACCTGTACAATCTGTCCTCTTTGTAACTTTTGATCACAAGCATAGGTTAAATGAGGCGCTGAAGAGCGTAACAGTGCAATTTGGAAGTAGTTCAAGAAAGCAAACTCAGATTAAAGATCACTCATCCCATCCACGCTACATGAATCACTTTTCAATTTATTCTCATCTACCTTGAAACTACAACTTCCTCCACTTGGTGGAGAAAAAGTAAAGGTATTCCCACTCAAAGACCAATATTTTCCAAGACCATATTGAAGTAATGACTCTGCAGTAGCACCATCTATATCACTAAAATCACCTTTTAGAATTCTTTTTTGCCTTTCAGTTGCGATAGCTGATCGTAAGGCAGATACTGTTGCTCGCCCTCTAGAAACAATAGCATCATCTCTCGTAGCAGCAAATTTTGGAATAGCTATCGCTGATAAAATACCAATCACAACAATTACGAATACCATCTCTAACATTGTAAATGCTTTTTTCATTTAAATTTTTCTCCGTTTCTACTCAATTTAACCGTCTCTTTTATAGTATAGCATAAATATAAAAAGAATAAAAATATACTTTCTCTTACAACTCTTAAGCTAGATCATAGTATTAATAACAAAGGGGCAAGATAACTTTAGAGGTTCTTTTCTAAAGATTTGTAACAACAATTTGTACAGATCTTCACCTCTGTGATTGAACCTGAACTCACACTCTTTAAGATGTAGATCAAAGCTCTTTCTATCCAGTCCTCTAAATTTGACTAAGCTTATTTTAGCATAACTCCAGAAAGATTCTATTCTATTGATATGAGATCTACCTCTGAGAAACTCATTCTTACCATGATGAACACGAAAATGTTTGTCATAGCCAATATCTACCAAACCATGATATCCTCTCCAGCCATCAAAACAAATTACACTATCAATTTCTACATGACCTCTAATAATTCCTGCAGCGTAGCCTTAGTACGATCTCTGTATAGACTTTACTTTCTCTTTTTAAAAGACCGAAGACAATGGTTTTACCATAAGCACCTCTACCTCTTTTACCTTTGATGCGTCTGGCTCCAAAGTAACTTTCGTCTACTTCAATTCCTCCTGAGAGAGGAGAATCCTGCTCGCAAATCATTACAATTCTTTCCCTAAAAGCTTTGTAATATTTATTGATCGTATTACGACTCAGACTTATAATCTTTGCTGTTTGACCTGCTTCTAAATCTAGAGAAAATAGCTTTACAATCTCTTTAAATTTATGCTCTAAAATTCTTGAACGGTAGACATACTTATTTTTCATCGGTATTATGGTACTTTCTGGACACTTTATACCTCGTTAGGTTGTCTTAAGCCATCTTTTTTTAAACGACGGTTCTCCTCTTCAAGCTCTTTTAGTCGTTTCATCAAAGATGCATCCATACCACCATATTTACTACGCCAGTTATAAAAGGTAGCACTACTAATACTGTGCTCTCTACAGATCTCAAGAACTGGTATCCCACTCTCTGCTTGTTTTAAAATTGATAGTATTTGTGTGTATCACTAAAGTACGACTTCTTCATAGAAAATCTCCTTACAATATTCTACTGGAATTTTCTACTTTTGGGAAAATTAGGTTTTTGGGAAGATTACCGGTGAATCATTATCACAGCGTTCAAGAATACGTTCTCTAATAGCTTTGACATATTGGTTGATCATTAGTCTACTGATAGCTGTCAAATGGGCTATCTACATAGTATTGAGCCCCTCTGAAAAGTCTCTAAATTTCCTTTCAGAAATATGCACACGTTTTACATACTTGTTTTTATCGGTCATAGCATCATTTTAGCATACTTTTTACTCACTAATAGTTATCTAGACCCTTTAAAAAAGTACAAACTTTTCTCAAACAATCTAATGGAACTAATGTATAATAATATTAGTAAAATAAACTATACCAAAAGCTTTACTTGGATATAAAGTTAATCAAAAAATATTTATCCATGTATATACATACTTTATTTTATACAAGAAAAAGGCAAAAAATGAAATTTTCTATTGTTATTCCTGTTTACAAAAGCGAAAACATTATTACAAAAACTATAACAGAAACCATATCAGAAATGCATAAAAATAACTTATATTTCGAAATTGTATTAGTCAATGATGGAAGCCCTGATAACAGTTGGAATATTATTAAGAAACTAGCTGAGCAATATAAGGAAGTCAAAGCAATCAATCTCATTAAAAATTTTGGACAACATAATGCTATTATGTGTGGATTTGAATATGCAAATGGAGATTATATTATAACTATGGATGATGACCTACAAAACCCTCCTTCAGAAATCATCCATTTAGTTCAAAAAGTAACTCAGGATAATAGTTTAGACTTGGTTTTTGGTCAGTTTCGATCAAAAAAGCATTCTTCCTATAGAAGAATAGGGACAAAAATAATTGGCTATTTAAATGAAAAAATTTTTCATAAGCCTAAAGATATAATACTTACAAACTTTAGAATCATCAAAAAAGAGGTAATAGAAAGAGTTTTAAATCATAATACTTCATATCCATATATCCCAGGTCTTCTATTATTGTATTCAACTAACATAGCTAATGTGTTAGTTGAACATCATCCACGAGCTATTGGACAATCTAATTACTCACTAAAAAAGATCCTCTCTTTAGTTAGTAACTTAATGATTAATTACTCATCCTATCCATTAAAAGTTTTAAGTATTATTGGATTTATCATATCGAGTATAAGTTTTTTTATAGGGGCATTCTTTTTAATCTCTGGGCTTCTGGGAGGTGTAAAAGTTGCGGGTTGGACAACCTTAGTTGTACTAGTCTCCTTTCTCGGTGGATTTATCATCATATTACTTGGTTTAATAGGAGAATACCTATCTAGAATTTTAGAACAGATTTCTAACAAAAAAAGTTACTATGTAAAAGAAGTAATAAATGAATAATCAATTTTTTATAGTAGGAGCCCAAAGAAGTGGCACAACATATCTTTATTCAATTTTAGACGAGCACCCTGAAGTATGTATGGCAAAACCTCTCAGACCAGAACCAAAATATTTTTTACAAAACGAAATAGATCTTGACACTTATTATTCTAAATATTATAAAAATTGTACAAAGGCTACAAAAATTTTTGGGGAAAAAAGTACAAGTTATTATGAAAATAAAGAAGTAGCACAAAAGGTAGCTAACTATTTTCCTAATGCAAAAATAATTTTTATTTTAGCAAACCCTGTTGATAGAGCTATTTCAAATTATAAATTCAGTTATATTAATGGTTTAGAAACAAGAGACATAGAGGAAGTATTTATTAATGAAAAAAAAATAGATGTAACAAAATATATAACCTCTGTTAATCCCTTCAGATATAAAGAAAGAGGAGTCTATCATAAATTCCTAGACTACTATTATAAAGTATTTCCACAAAAAAACATAAAAGTAATAATAAAAGAAAACTTTACAGGTAATCTTGAAGAAATACAATCATTATATACATTTTTAGAGATAGATAACAATATAATCCCTAACTCCTATACTAAGGTAATAAATAAAAGTAAGAACACTATAGAAGAATCTATATTAAATAGAGTAAAAACTAAATTATTTGACTATTATAAAGAACATAATATTATGTTATCTACAAAATATGGTTTAGATTTAGCCGTGTGGGATAACTAGTGATATTTCCTATATTTCTAATAGTTAGCATTTCTATTTTTACTGCTTTAATTTTGGATTATATTAAAACATTACAGCTTGATTTTTTCAGCTTTTATTTACTCTTTGGACTTTTTATTGTATTTTCGCTAAATGCTCTTAAATTTATCATATGGAACTTTTTACATAAAAAACATGATCTTAGCAGTACTTACCCACTTACTGCAATTTATTTTCCATTAATTTATATTATTTCCATCTTTAAAGGAGAAGTAACTATAAATTTTGTTAATTTATTTGCTATAAGCTTAATCTTTTCAGGGGTATACCTTATACTAAAAAATGAAAAGAATAATAGGTGATAGTATGATTGGGTATTTATATTTATTTTTTGCATTACTTGGCATTTCACTCGGCCAAGTAATGTTAAAAAAACATAGTATGCAAGAAAAAAAGATTTCACTCTACTTAGTGTTATCTTTAATCTTATTTATCGGTGTTCCGATATGGACATATTTAGCATTACAATATATTGCTTTCGTATTCGTTTTTTTATCCAATGCCCTTGCAATATCTTTAGTAGTTTTATTTTCTGCTTTATTTTTAAATGAAAAATTAAATAAACATAAGATATTAGCAATAATTTTTATACTATTAGGTATATTATTATTAAATATTGAATCAAATTAACTATATTTCAAAAATACAGATAAACTATTTGGAGACTAAAAATGATACGTTTTAACATTCCAGCATTTGTTGGCAAAGAACTTGATTTTATAAAAGAAACAATCAACAGTGGAAGACTATCGGGAGATAATCAATTTACTCAAAAATGTCACCAATGGTTTGAAGAAAAACTAGAGTGTAAAAAAGTGCTTTTAACAACCTCTTGCACTCATGCACTTGAAATGGCAGCATTGCTTATAGATATACAAAAAGGTGATGAAGTTATTATGCCATCTTATACTTTTGTATCCACTGCTAATGCATTTGCGTTAAGAGGTGCTAAAATTGTCTTTATCGATATCCGTCCAGATACCATGAATATTGATGAAACAAAAATTGAAGCAGCTATTACAAAAAAAACAAAAGCTATTGTACCAGTTCACTATGCCGGTGTAGCATGTGAGATGGATACAATTATGGAGATTGCCAACAAACATAGCTTATTTGTCATAGAAGATGCCGCACAAGGGATGATGGCTACGTATAAAGGAAAAGCCCTTGGTACCATCGGACATATAGGATGTTTTTCATTCCATGAAACTAAAAACTACACCAGCGGTGGAGAGGGGGGATTAATCATTCTTAACGATGAACGCTTCATTGAACGGGCAGAGATCATTCGAGAAAAGGGTACTAACCGTAGTCAATTCTTTAGGGGGCAGATAGACAAATACAGCTGGGTTGACCTTGGTAGTTCTTATCTTCCCTCTGAACTTCAAGCTGCCTATCTTTATGCTCAACTTTTAGACGCAAAAAAAATCAATAAAAAAAGATTGGAACTATGGGAGCACTACTATACAAAACTAACACCTTTGGCACAACAAGGGTATATTGACCTACCAACCATACCTAGAACATCTCAACACAATGGACATATGTTCTATATTAAAACTAAAGATCTAGAAACCCGTACAGAACTCCTATCTTTCCTCAAGAAGCAAGAGATTTTAGCTGTTTTTCATTATGTACCACTCCATAGTGCCAAAGCAGGAAAACATTTTGGAAAGTTTCATGGTAATGATAATTTCACAACAAAAGAGAGTGAACGACTCTTACGACTTCCTATGTTCTATCAACTTACTACCGACTTACAAGTAAAGGTTATTGATGCTATTCGATCATTCTTCCAATAAACTCTACCATTTCTTCCAAGATAATCGTACTACTTGGTTCTTTTTTTTGCTTGGATCTATTTTTATGGCTATCTATGTCTATCCTCTATTTGGCTCCCCACTCTATTTCCAAATTTTTGATAATCTGGATTCAACTGTAGTATGGACAAAAATTCTTACTGAAAGCGGAAAGGTATTTGCTGAGAATAATGCTACCATTCCAAATATGATGAATGGTCTTCCTCGGGTCTCATATGGATCTGAATTTCAATTCTCCTTTTGGCTATACTACTTTTTCTCTCCTGAAATAGCATATCGACTCAATGAGTTATTGATTCACCTTTGTGCCTATATCTCCACTTGGGTACTCTTAAGTACATACATAATTCCTAAAAAAACCTCTTACCGTAACCTTGTACTACTTACACTCTCTCTTTATTATGCCACTCTACCCTTCTATCCAGGTGCAGGATTAAGCAGTTCTCTTTTGCCACTATATGTATATATTTTTTTAACTATCAAAGAGGGAAATGATAAGATATGGCACTGGATTCTTTTAGTATTTATCCCTTTTTTTACAAGTCTCATCTTTTTATACATTTTTGTATTATGCTTTACTTTCTGCTATCTTATTTATCTCTCATTCAAGCATATTCCTACTATAAAATCTCTATGGTTTGCTTTTTTTATACTGGTTCTACTCTATGTTACTGCAAATTACAGACTATTTGCAGAGTTGTTCATACATCATAGTTTTATTTCCCATAGAACAGAATTCAATGTCTATTTTAACCATGACATACGAGAAGCCTACTTTTATGCCAGGAAATTTTTTCTTGATGGGTGGATGGAGCACCAACGCTCTCTCATTATGCCTATTTTATTACCATTTATTATGACGGGAATACTACTATCTTTATATCCTCGCAAGTTCAATAAAAATGAATCTATTCTTATTTGGGCAATTATTTTTCTAGCTTACTTCAGTGATATATGGAAAGATTTTCTAGTACATTTTTATGCCCTTCCTATACTCAGTACGATTCTTATATATGCCTATATAACCAATAGGCAATATCGTACTTATTACATCTTGATCTTGGTTCAAATTCTACTCTCCCTATACAACGGTTTATGTTTTTATGAGGGATTAGCATTTTTAAAAGAGTTCATTCCTATACTAAAAAGTTTTAATATATCACGTGCAGCCTTTATTCAACCCTTTATATGGACTATTATTCTATGGTATATGTTTTCAATTTATAAACAGAAATTATCACTGTTTCCATTGTTTATTGTTTTTTTAGTAGTAGTCCAATTTAACTATGCATTACATACTCGACGATTTCAGGCACACCCACAAACTGACATGATGACCTTCTCACAATACTATGCACCACAACTGTTTAAAAAGATAAAAACATATATTCCGCAACCCTATGAGAAAAACCGTCTTATTAGTTATGCTATTGACCCATCTTTGTCTCTCTATAATGGACTCTACACTATTGATGGGTACAGCACTAACTATCCACTCTCATATAAATACAAATTTATCCAAACCCAACCTGATTGTCTATTACCAGATATGATAGGTTGGAAAAAAAATGGAAATAAAAAAATGTATAATGAATGGGGGAGTAAACTCAACCTACTTTGTGTAGACTCTAGACCACAAAACTATTACCGTTTTAAAGAGAGAAATATTTTAGAGTTACCTCTCAATGCAAGTATAGATGGAATATGCCAATTAAATGGAAAATACCTTCTATCTGGTATACGCATTCAAGATGCTGAAAAAAAACATTTACAATTCATACAACACTTTAGCGCGTCAGATGTTCCCTGGGAACTTTTCCTTTATCGGCTACCATGCAAAGAAACCATTTTAAAAAAAGACCATTCTAACCATAAAAAGGACAAGAAATAATGCAATTACAAAAGATTGATGATGTTTTAAAAGATACAAAAGTATGGATCTTTTTGAGTTTTATTTTATTGGGCTACTATCTTTCACCTCTCTTTCAAACTACTTTTTATGTTCCAGTCTATGATAACTTAGACTCTAAAGTTGTTTGGTATAAAATATTAGCTGAGAGTGGGAAGATATTTGCCAAAAACCATACTATTATTCCCAATATGATGAATGGACTTCCCAGACTTAGTTATGGGAGTGAGTTTGACTTATTACTTTGGTTCTACTACATCTTTGGACCCAAAACTGCTTATATTCTAAATGAAATATTCATTCATCTATTAGCTTTTATTTCTATGTTTATGTTACTAAAACGTTACGTAGTACCACAAACAAAAACCTATAGGCTTGTTCCTGCTTTTGTAGGTTCCCTCTACTTTGCACTACTTCCTTTCTGGTCTGGTTCAGGAGCTTCTATTGCACTACTTCCCTTAGCCACCTATAGCCTCTTAAATATTAAAAATAAAAATAGTACTTTATGGGATTGGATCTTTTTAATCCTTATACCCTTCTATAGTAGTTTTATACTAACCTACATTTTCTATATCGCTTTGGCAGGTCTCTATTTTTTCTACGATAGTATTAAACATAAAAAGGTCAATTTTTATTTTTTTTCTGCTCTTTTTCTTTTTGGAATGCTCTACTTGCTTAAAAATTACCGACTATTTGAAGCACTCTTTTTTGATCCTGGTTTTATTTCACATCGTACAGAGTTCAAAGTATTTTATAATGTACCTTTATGGGAGTTTTATCGTCTATCACTGGTAAACTTTTTAGAGTGTCACATTCCTCATGCACAAACACTCACACGATATATCCTTCCTACTATTCTCATCAGCATGTTACTCTCACTTTTTCGGAGAAAACTATCAACCAAAGAATCCATGGTCATTTGGATTATCATTCTGCTTAGCTTTGTACTTGATATTTGGTCTACCCTTCTTATTCATCGCTATACATTACCTTTTATAGCTCTTTTTTCACTCTTTTTACTTATCTACAATAAAGACAATCGCAAAGTTCCAGCTTTAATGATCTTGATCATTATACTCTCTTTTGCGGGAGCAGCTCAAATGTATGAGGGATTCAAAGGGATTACACACTATATCCCTACCCTTAAAACCCTCAATTTTCGTATACATTTTTTACTGCCATTTATTTATGCAATTACATTCTCTTTTGCTTTAAAAACACTATTTAAAACTTTGAAATTAAGTGCACTCTTTAGCCTTGTTTTTATTTCAGCCCAATTTTATGATAGCCTAAATGCTTCTTACTTTACAACAAAAAAACGCCTTGATTATGCATCCTTCCAGAGTTATTACGCAACAAATATTTTTAAACAAATTAAACAAGATCTTAAAATAAAAAACCCTCAAGATGCCAAATTCATCAGTTATGGTATTGAACCTGCTGTTTCTTTGTATAATGATCTCTATACTGTTGATGGTTACAGCACTAACTATCCACTGTCTTATAAACATAAATTTAAAAAAGTACAAGTTCCAAAATGTTTTACAAATGTAGATAGAAAAAAAGTATATGATGACTGGGGAAGTAAAGCATATCTGTTATGTATGGATTCTCGTCCACAGATACACAAGTTATTGCACAATTCCATCAAGGCTAAAAATACAAAATTTCCTTTTTTTGCTTCTATTGAAGGATTATGTAACTTAAATACCAACTATATCTTATCTGGCACGGAATTAAGTAACATAGATACGACTAAAATCCAATTTATCAAATACTATCACAGTAAGCAGGCATTATGGCATATATGGCTTTACAAACTTAACTGTTCAAATAGTAAATATATATCTAATTCTATATAATTTTTCAAAATATCCAAAATTCAATTCTCTATATCTCCTTGTAAATTATCTAATTTACAAGGAGATACTTGCTGCTGCAAATACTATAGTATTGTTAGGAGCTTTACAATTTGGAATTGTATTGTTATAAGTTGCAGATGTACTTGTATAACTTATGAATGCTGTAGTAGCATCACATGCCGGAGATATTGAAGTAGGAAGATCACCTTGTGCAGTATATGTTGCTGCTATATCCGTCAAACATGTCACTACATTTTGACAGTCAGATGCATTTTTTGCATCATTTCGTGTAGCTGCTAATTTAGGAATGGCAACTGCTGCTAAAATACCTATTATGACTATTATAAAAACAAGTTCTATCATAGTAAAAGCATATTTCATGTAATTAGCCTTTTGTATTGAGTAGGATTTAAAAAAGAATGGATTTAAATGAAAAAGATTAATCTCCAGAAGAAGAGACCACTATAGGAGTGGCCTCTGTTGATTGATATCTAATTGATTAGATTGAAATACCAGCTGTTCCACCAAATGTTACTGTACTTGTATCTGCATTACAGTTAGGAATCGTACCATCATATTGTGCTGAAGAAGTACCAATACTAATAAATGAAGCTGCATCTGTACATGCTTTAGTACCAGAGTCTGCTGTACCTGTTGCTGTATATGTTGCAGCAAGGTCTGTTAAACATGTTACAACATTCTGACAATCTTTCGCATTTTTTGC
>Ga0256843_1003777_pt1 | contig 10360 bp, 9 predicted proteins | sample AlvinellametaG_FD_191572 | JGI IMG/M metagenome (GOLD analysis project Ga0256843, IMG submission 191572) | Pompeii worm associated microbial communities from hydrothermal vent at the East Pacific Rise, Pacific Ocean - Alvinella | ecosystem: Host-associated > Annelida > Integument > Unclassified ... | reverse complement strand
TTTAATTAAAAAAAGAAACCGATAAATTAAAAAAGACAATTTTAAATATTTTATTAAAAAAATAGATTTGACAGAAAAAATAAGTAAAGAAGTAAGTATATTTGCAGAATGAATTGGAATAGAATAAAAAAGCAAGCATATAATTTTTTAGATCCGTTAATATCATTATTGGCTAAAATGGGTTTAACACCTAATATAATAACACTTATAGGTTTTTTTATCACCATTTTGGCATCAGCCGTATTGATTGTCGGAGCAGAAAAAGGACAACGGGGCGATCCCAAATATATCACTATGTTTGGTGTGGTGCTTTTGCTGGCAGGTTTGTTTGATATGTTAGACGGACAATTGGCCAGAAAAACCGGTAAAATGACTGTTTTCGGCGCTTTCTTCGATTCTATTATTGATCGTTACAGCGAAATGATTATGTTTTTTGGTATCGCTTATTATTTAGTCTCTTACGATTATTTTTTAAGCGGTATTTTTGCTTTTATAGCCATGATAGGTTCCATTATGGTAAGCTATGCACGAGCCAGAGCCGAAGGTTTGGGCTATGAATGTAAAGTGGGAATGATGCAACGTCCGGAGCGAATATTGTTAATCGGGATCTCTGCATTATTATATGGTTTGGTATATTCCGTTGCCGGAGTTTTTAAAATTAAGGTAGATGGAATTTTGCTGTTTGAAAATATTTCGGTTTTTACCGTTCCTATTTTCATATTGGCCATACTCACCAATTACACGGCCTATCAGCGTATTGAATATTGTAGAAAAATTATGAAAGAAAAATAAATTTAAACTTTAAAAAAAATAAATAATTATTAAGTTATGAAAACAAAAAATGATATTAAAAAACCTGAAGGAAAACTAGGTATTTTAACTCCCGGAATGGGCGCTGTTGCCACTACTTTTATGGCCGGTGTAATTGCTGCCAATAAAGGATTGGGAAAACCATTCGGATCATATACGCAAATGGGAAAAATCCGCTTGGGAAAAAGAACCGAGCATCGCAATGTCGATATTAAAGATTTTGTGCCTTTAGCACCGCTTGAAAGCGTTGTTTTCGGTGGTTGGGACATCTTTACCGACTCGGCTTACGAATCAGCAGTCAATGCAAAAGTATTGGATAAAGATTTGTTAGACAATATCAAAGACGAATTGTCTTCAATCAAACCCATGAAAGCTGTTTTTAATCCTGATTTTGTTAAAAACATTGACGGAGAAAATGTAAAGAAAGAAAAAACCAAAATGGACGAAGCCAAAGCTTTGATGGCAGATATCGAAAACTTTAAAAAAGAAAACGGACTGGACAGAGCGGTTATGATTTGGTGTGCTTCAACCGAAGTGTATACCGAACCTAATGAAGTTCATTTGAGTATCGATAAATTTGAAAAAGCTTTGGAAGAAAACCATCCGGCTATTGCTCCCAGTATGATTTATGCTTATGCAGCCATCAAAAGCGGAGTGCCTTTCGGAAACGGAGCACCCAACTTAACCGTTGATATTCCCGCTTTGGTAGAATTGGCTAAAAAAGAAGGTGTAGCTATCTCGGGTAAAGACTTTAAAACCGGACAAACTTTGATGAAAACCATTTTAGGCCCCGGATTTAAAACCCGTTTGTTGGGTATTGAAGGTTGGTTCTCTACCAATATCTTAGGAAACCGCGATGGAAAAGTATTAGATAATCCGGATTCATTCAAAACCAAAGAAGTTTCCAAATTAAGTGTGTTAGACAGCGTATTGGAACCCGAAGAGTATCCCGAATTATACGGTGATATGTATCACAAAGTAAGAATTAATTACTATCCGCCTCGTGGCGACGACAAAGAAAGTTGGGATAATATCGATATCTTCGGATGGTTGGGATACAAAATGCAAATCAAAGTTAACTTCCTTTGTAAAGATTCTATCTTGGCCGCTCCGGTTGTATTGGATTTAGCCTTGTTTATGGACTTGGCTCAACGTGCCGGCATGAAAGGTATTCAAGAATGGTTGTCATTCTACTACAAATCACCTCAAACCAAAGCCGGATTGCCTCCTATTCACGATATTTTCCAACAAAAAATCAAATTGGAAAATACCTTGCGTCATATGATGGAAGAAGAACTGATCAATTATTTGGGATTGGATTATTACGAAGAAGACTAAATATATAAATTGTATTGATGTGATAATGATAAACTGGGAGGTTTTTACAAAGGCCTTCCAGTTTTCAAATGCATTTGATGCCAAAGTAATTCATCGTAAATTAAATGAAATATCAAAAATATATAGCAACAGGACTGGGTTCGGGTTATTCTTCATTAGCACCCGGCACTGCCGGAGCAATATTAGGGATATTATTGCTGTTTTTTTTTAACAAACTATTGTCGACAGCAAACGTGGACAATGTTTATATAACGATCCTGGATCTTGTTGCTATTATTTTTTTTACTTTTTTGGGGGTTTCTTCAATCAAAGAAGTGCATAAGCAGTGGTCGCATGACGATAATAAAATTGTTATAGATGAAGTAGTAGGAGTATGGATTGCCGCTTTGTTTGTTCCGTTACATTGGAAATATTACTTGGCAGCATTAATACTTTTTAGATTTTTTGATATTGTCAAGCCGTTGTTTATCAAAAAATTTGATCAAATGCACAATGATTGGAGTGTGATGCTCGATGATATCTTGGCCGGTATTTATGCTTTGATAAGTTTACAAATATTAATTCACTTTAATTTTTTTTAAAGTTTAATTGTTAGATTTTTTTAAATATAATTTAGTAGCCATTACAGCTACCGCACTTGATTTTACCGTTTTTGTCTTTTTGACTAAAATTATAGGAGTGTGGTATGTGGCGGCAGCCGTTACCAGTGCTTTTACGGGGGGACTATTCGCTTTTTGGTACAACAGAAAATGGGTATTTAAAAGTACGGATGATAAAATAAAAAATCAAGCGGTTAAATATGTAATAATTTGGTTTTCCAGTATTTTTTTAAACACTTTCGGAATCTATTTAATGGTTGAAAATCATCTGCTTACAGAGGTTTATGCCAAAATTGTAGTTTCTCTTTTAGTAGGGGTACTTTTTAATTTTACAATGAACAAATACTATGTTTTTAAACAACACATATAAACGATTCTTCTTTATTTTATTACTGATTTTTGGGGGTTTTTCAGGTATGAAAGCTCAAAAAATGACGAGAGTTTACGGTAAAGTTATAGATGCGCAAACCAAAGAACCCTTACCCTTTGTAAATGTTTATTTTGTAGGAAAAAATATCGGTACAACTACCGATTATAACGGTGAATATGAGATAGAAACCCAATGGGCTTCTAACAAACTGGCTGCTTCTTATTTAGGTTATAAAGATTTATATAAACCGGTTATAAAGGCTAAATCACAACGCATAGATTTTTATTTACAACCCGATAACAGATTAAATGAAGTGGTGATTTCGGTAAAAGAAAAATACCGGAACAAAAACAATCCGGCGGTTGAATTAATCAAAAAAGTCGTTAAAAATAAGAACAACAACCGCAAGGAGCATTTAAATTATTATCAGTATGATAAACATAAAAAAGTTGAATTTGATCTGAGTAATATTACCGAAAGTTTTCGTAAGAAAAAGATTTTTAAAGATTTACAATTTATTTTTCAATATGTCGATACGGCCAAGATCAACGGAAAACCTTACTTGCCGGTTTTCTTGGAAGAAACTTTGTCAACCGAATATTACCGGAAAAATCCGGAAGATCGCAAAGAGATTATCAAGGCACATAAGATGACGGGTTTTCACGATTACATCAATGAACAAGGGGTAGGATTTATAACCGATTACCTGTATAACGATATCGATATATACAACGGAACGGTTTTTTTACTATCCAATCAGTTTGTCAGCCCGATTTCCAAAATAGCTCCGGTTGTTTATAAATTTCATATCATTGACACTTTGGATGTCAACGGACACGATTGTATTCAACTGGCTTTTCAACCCAGAAACAAACAAGACTTTGCTTTTAAGGGAAATTTGTTTATCACCAACGACGATCGTTATGCCGTTATCAAAGTGGACATGCGGGTATCTCATGATATCAATTTAAACTTTGTCAACGATTTGCAAATTGTTCAAGAATTTGAATATATCGATAACAAAGCATGGATGATTACTCATGACAATATTGTTATTGATTTTAGCTTCGGAAAACGTCGAACGGGAATGTTTGCCCGTAAAAAAGTGACTTATGATCACTTTGAACTCGATAAACCCATACCTGACAAAATTTTTGACGGTGTAGATAAAAAAATTGAGTTGGCCGAAAGTATGACGCGTGACGAAACCTATTGGCAACAACACCGCTTAGATCAACTCACTGCGCAAGAACAACATATTTACCAAATGGTTGATACCATTAAAACCATTCCTTCGTTTAGGCGAACCATGAATATAATTATGTTGGTAACCGTCGGTTATTGGAATGCCGGAAATATAGATATCGGCCCGGTTAATTCGTTTTACAGTTTTAACGATGTAGAAGGGTTTCGTTTGCGTTTCGGAGGAAAAACAAGTGAAAAATTCAGTAAAACCAAACGAATTGAAGGCTATGCCGTTTACGGCTTTGGAGACAAAAGAGCTAAATTTTCTTTAAAAACAACTTTTTCACTCAATAAAAGGCTGCTGCGGCGGGTGCCCAAACATACTTTTTCGGCCTTGATACAGCGTGAAACCAATTTTCCGGGTATGCAGATGCAATTTATCAACGAAGATAATTTTTTATTGTCTTTTAAAAGAGGAGAAGCCGATAAAATTTTATACTATGACATGGCCAAGGTAGAACATGAAAAAGATTGGGGAAGTGGTTTTTCTACCAAATTGGCTTTAAAATATATGGTGCAAGAACCCGGTGGAAATTGGCAATTTGCTTTTGACGATCATGTTATGGAAAACATTACTTCAAGCGAAATTATAACCACCTTACGCTTTGCACCCAACGAAAAATTTTATGAAGGAGTGGATTATACCATTCCAATAATTACCAAATATCCTATTTTTCAATTGACTTATCTTCAGTCTTTTAAAGGATTTTTAGGATCAGACTACGAATATGCCAAGCTGAAATTCAACTTTTTTAAACGTTTTTACTTCGGCCCGGCCGGATTTATGAACTTTGAAGTCGAAACTGGCAAGGTTTTTGGAAAAAACATACCGTATACCAATTTGTTTATTCATCGTGCCAATCAGACTTATTCATATCAGTTGCGTTCTTATAACTTGATGAATTTTCTCGAGTTTGTCAGTGATGAATATGTTTCTTTGCACTTTGAACATCATTTTAACGGATTTTTATTTAACCGGATACCCTTGTTGAAACGTTTAAAATGGCGCGCCATAGTTTCAGGAAAAGGAATTTTCGGAAATTTGACAGACGATAACAATCCGGAAGTAACCCCCGGATTGATGCTCTTTACTAAAGATGTAAACGGAGTATCCACCACTTACACTTTAGGTAGTAAACCCTATGCCGAAGCTAGTGTTGGTGTAGGAAATATATTAAAATTTTTTAGAGTTGATTTGGTAAAAAGAATAAATTATTTAGATTTGCCAAACGTTAGTGAGTATGGTGTAAGAGCCAGATTTAAATTAGATTTTTAAGTTATGTTTAAAATCCTTTTATATATCAGTTTATTGTCTTCCGTATTTTTTAATCAGAATATAGAATATCCGGTTCCCAAAACCAAACATTTACTTTTTTATATTCAACGGAATCACAATGAAAATACTATTGTTTATGATGCCAATTTTGACAAAGACGGAAATTTGAATCCTAAAAAACCGGTTGATGCCTATTGGCTTCGCTATCAAGAAGACGGCAGAAGAATGGAATTGAGAACTTTTGAAAAATATATGGCATACGGTGTGAAGTGGAAAAAATCGGAAAATCCTGAATTTGATTACCGTATTTATTTGTCGGCCAGTAAAAAATTGGTTTTTTGGCTTAAACAAACCGGACCTTTTAAAGCTGAAATTTATGCCGATGTCAAGGGTAAGCGATTTAAATTAGATCATATGTTTGCCACTTTAGATGAATCGGGATGGTTGCCGAAAGTTTTATATGGCGAGTTTTTCGGAACCGATCCGCAAACCGGACAAAAAGTTTACATTAAAGTTTATCCGAAAGATGTGAAATAGTTTCTCCCATGAGCGACACAAGACAATTTAAACGTTTTACCACAAAAAATTTGGCCGTAAATGCCCTTTTGGTAATTTTATATTTGTTCTGGTGTTATGCGGGAATGGGACAAATCAAAAGTGAACATATTTTATTGGTTGTTCTTTGGCTGACAGGTTTTTATTTGACTGATACTTCCAGACGTTTTGTTAAAGCATTTATCTTTTTTATCCTCTTTTGGGTGTTGTACGATGCTATGCGTGTGTTGCCTAATTATGAAGTAAATACCGTTCATATACGACAACCTTATGAAATAGAAAAATGGCTGTTCGGAATCAGTGATTTGGGTAAAATTTTAACGCCCAATGAGTATTTTGCGCTTCATCATCAAAAAATTTTAGACTTTTTGTCCGGATTTTTCTATATCAATTGGATGCCTATTCCTTTGGGTTTTGGCGTATATCTGTTTATCAAAAACAAAAAACTTTTTTTACAGTTTTCAGCGGCCTTTTTATTGGTTAACATTATAGGATTTATAATTTACTACCTGTATCCTGCGGCACCGCCTTGGTATGTGGCCAAATATGGTTTTGATTTACATTTGGGCGTTCCGGGGAGTCGAGCAGGTTTAGCCCGTTTTGACGAGTTAATCAATTATCCGTTGTTTCAAAATATCTATAATAAAAACGCCAATGTATTGGCTGCCATGCCATCATTACACGCTACTTATCCATTAATTGTTACTTATTTTAGTATCAAAGCCAAAATGTCTAAATTTTGGATAGGTGTTTTTGCCGTTTTTACTTTGGGTATTTGGTTTTCGGCGGTTTATTCCAATCATCATTATTTAATAGATGTTATAGCCGGTGTTCTTTTGGCTTCCGTTGTGTTATTTGTATTTGATAAAATCGTCAATGGAAATAATCCGCTTCAACGTGCCTTGTCTTCCTTGACTTCCGAAATTTAACTTTGTATAAACCCAATTTTTTTACGAAATTTGTTATTAGTAAAATGCTTTGTAGCTTTGAGCTTCTCAAAACAAAGGTTTTATTGGCTTAAGTGATTGACAAACTTTTTTTAATACAGGTTTTCAGCGCCTTTTTATACAGCTTAAAAGCGGGGAAAATACTGCTAACTTAAAATTCGCTTAAGTTCTTTCTTTTTAAAAAAAAAGTTTGTCAATTTGAAAAAATATCATACCTTTGCGAGTGAATACTAACTAACTAAAATTATCAAAAAAAATTGGTAATTTTAAAGTTTAATTCCATACGGCATCTTTTTGATAAGATTTGCGAATTTATATTGACAAATAATTTATAAAAAACAGATACAAATGAATAGTAAAAAACTAATTTTCAGTTTGTTAATGCTTATTTTTGCTTTTGAAGCAACTTTTGCGCAAGAAGTGCTCAGTTTGCAGCAAGTGATTGAAAAAGCGCGCGAGAATAACAAAAATTTAAAAATAAGCGAAAATGAAGTAAAAATAGCTGAAGAAAAAAATAAAGAGGTTAAAAGTAATTTAATACCTAAAGTTCAAGCCAGTGGTGATTACAAATACTTTTTTGATTTACCCACGCAGTTGATGCCTGCCAAAGCTTTTGATCCGATGGCGCCCGAATGGATGTTTAAACCGGCTCAGTTTGGAGTTCCGCATAATATCAACGCCAATGTGCAAGTGATGATGCCTTTATTTAATCCGCAGTTGATTACCAATATCAAAACGACAAATATTGCCAAAGAGTTGAGCCAGTTAAAATACAAAAAAACCAAAGAGCAAGTTTTTTATGATGTATCCAACTTGTATTATAATGCACAAGTTATCAAATCACAGTTGCGTTTTATGGACGGAAATATTGCCAATACCCAAAAACTTTTAGATAATTTAAAATTGCTAAAAGAACAAGGTTTGGCCAAAGGCTCGGATGTGAACAAGATCGATTTGCAATTGCAGCAACTCCAAACCCAAAAAGAACAAGCCTTATCTAATTATACGCAAGTTTTAGATGCTTTAAAATTTTATATGGGAATGCCTTTGGATAAACAAATCGATGTGGAAGATGAGATAAATACCAAAGGAGACACTTATGTATATGATAAAGAATCGACTTTAGATTTTAAAATGGCTAAAACCAAAACCCGTTTGATTGAAAATGAAATAAAATCCCTGAAACGTTCGCGTTTGCCTTCTTTATCTTTAATGGCTTCTTACGGACAGACAGGATATGGATACGATGAAAAACCACACGAATTTCTCGATTTTTACGATGTAAGTTTTGTCGGAGCCAAATTAAATGTTCCCATTTTTAACGGAACCACTGTCAGCCGTAAAATCAATCAAAAGAAATATGAGCTTGAAAACAGTCTCTTGCAACAAGAATTGGTAGCCGACAAAAAAGAAATGGAGATCAATAATGCCAAATTGCAATTGGCCATTAGTAAAAGAAATATTGAAACCCGTAAAGCGCAAGTCGAATTGGCTCAAAAAATATATGATCAAACCATATTGGAACAAAAACACGGCGTAGCCGGACTAACCGATGTGATTATGGCCGATAACAGTTTACGACAAGCCCAACAAGATTATCTTCAAGCCGAAATCGATTATATGAAAGCCGATTTGGAATTGAAAAAAATTACGGGACATTTAAAATAAAAAAGACTTGAAGAGGCAAGTTGTTCAATAGAAAATAATTAATCAAAAACGCAAAAAATAAAATACCTAATAAAATGAAAAAAAATATTATTAATCTTTTAATCTTAATAGCATTGATTGTTTTAATCGTGTTAAAATTGGCCGAGAATAAACAAAAAGCCGAATCGCGAGTGTACCATTACGACAGGAACCAACCTATATTGGTGCATACGGCAAAATTAAAAGCACAACCGGTGGTAATCAAAAAAGACTTTACCGGAAATTTTCTGTCCGATAAAGACGGAAAAATCAATGCTGATGTACAAGGAAAAGTTATTGCCGTGAGAGTCAATGAAGGAGATTTTGTTCGCAAAGGACAATTATTGATAAAACTGGATCCTACTTTGCTTATTGCCAAACGCAAAGCTTTGGATGTAAAAATAAAAGGTTTACAAGATGATGTAAAACGATACAAAGTATTGGTAGCCAATGATGCGGTGCAAGCCATTAAGTTGGAAAAAGCGGAGTTAGGCCTTAAGGGTGCCATGGCAGAAAGACAAGGTGTCGTGGAGCAAATTAATAAAACCAATATTTATGCACCTTTTAACGGGTATATAACCATGAAATTTACCGAAGTGGGTTCTTTTGCTGCGCCGGGTATGCCCTTGTTACAATTGACGGATATCAGTAACTTACAATTTACAATCAATGTATCGGAAGACGATTTGAGTTTGTTTGAAAAAGGAAAAGAATATCCGATTCGTGTCGATGCTTTTCCCGATGATCAATTTAACGGAAAATTATCGATGATAGGGAGCAAAGCCAATCGTTCAAACGATTATCCGGTAAAATTTGATGTAAAAAACACCAAAAACAAAACCATAAAATCAGGAATGTTCGGAGTGGTTAAAATTAGCAAGGATTATGGCAAAGAAGCCATTTTGGTTCCGGCTACCGCCATACGCGGATCTGAAGAAAAAGCTCAAGTATATGTGGTAGAAAACGGAAAAGCCGTATTAAAAGATGTAACCGTAACCGGAAGAGTGGGTAATGACGTAATAGTAGAAGGTTTGAAAGACGGTGATGAAATTGTGACTTCAGGATTTGTCAACTTGTTTGACGGTGCCAATATCACAACTGTTGAAAAAAAGTAAACCTTGAAAAAAACTCTGAAATATCAAGGATTTAACCGCTTTGGAGTTTGAAAAGTATCGTTGAAAAATATAAAATTATACAGATAATCCTAACAATCGATTCTCGGTTTGACAGTTTATCAATTCATCAAAAAAATTAAAAATGAACATTACTAAAATATCCATAAACAGACCATCACTTATTATTGTGTTATTCGGTGTATTTGTATTAATCGGATACATTGGATATAAAAATTTAAGTTATGAATTACTGCCCGATTTTAATCAACCGGTAATTGTGGTTAAAACCATGTATCCCGGTGCGGAACCCGAAGAAGTGGAGACTTCCGTATCTAAAAAAATAGAAGATGCGATGTCCAATTTGGAAGGAATTGATTATATCCAATCCAAATCATTGCCCAATGCTTCTATTATTATTG
>Ga0256843_1003776_pt1 | contig 10366 bp, 11 predicted proteins | sample AlvinellametaG_FD_191572 | JGI IMG/M metagenome (GOLD analysis project Ga0256843, IMG submission 191572) | Pompeii worm associated microbial communities from hydrothermal vent at the East Pacific Rise, Pacific Ocean - Alvinella | ecosystem: Host-associated > Annelida > Integument > Unclassified ... | reverse complement strand
TAAGCCGTGGTGCTCGCGGTGTTCAAATGGGTACGCGTTTTATCGGTACCTATGAGTGTGATGCGCATGCAAACTTCAAAAAAGTTCTTCTTGATGCAAAAGAGGAAGATATTGTTCTTATGAGTTCACCTGTTGGCTACCCTGCACAAGGTGTAGTAACAAACCTTACACATCTTGTAGAGAAACGTGAAGGGCCTGCTATTAAGTGTATCTCTAACTGTGTTGCACCATGTAACCGTGGTGAAGAGGCTAAAGAGGTTGGTTTTTGTATAGCAGACAGACTCTCTGATGCTTATGAGGGAAATACTGAGACAGGACTTTTCTTCTCTGGAACAAACGGGTACAAACTTGACAAAATTATCTCTGTAAAAGAGTTAATGCAAAAACTTACAGAGGGTGAATAGATAGCAGATGCTACGTTCACTCTTTTTACTTCTTTTTTTTATTGCTTCTCTGCATGCACTTAGTAACAGTGAGCTTTTAAAGCGTGCAGACAAGTATGCAAAATCTTCAAACAAAACATCGCAATTTCGTGCCTATAATGATTATAAAAATCTCTATCTTCAGGCTTTAATGAATGAAGATTCTAAGCTAAAGCGATCTGCTTTAAAGGGAATAGTCAAAACTGGTAACAGACTCCACATAGATGTATCTCGTTACTCAAAAGAACTCTCTTCAATGCATACAAAAAAGAAGATACATGAAAGTTCAAAAAAAGTAAAAAAATCTACTAAAAAGAGTCCAAAACTTAAGGTGCGATCTTCGCATAAATTGAAAAATGTGCGTTGGCATAAAGGAAATCTTATTTTAGAGTTTGATAAAGAACTTCGTTCTAATCAGATTAATTACTTTACACTGTATGATAAAAAAAAGAGACTCTATAAATATGTTTTTGATATTCATGCATCTATGCTCAATAAAACACATACACTCAGAAAAAGTGGTATAGACAATATTAAGCTTGCACAGTATAATCCAACTACACTTCGTTTGGTTCTTGAAAACCACTCTAAACTAGCAGTTCGATTTAAAAAAGATACTAAAAGTATTTCAATCTCTATGAAAAAAGCTTCAAAAGTAGCAAATAGTACAACTGTTAGTAAGATTAGTAAGAAAGTTACAAATAAACCTTCTTATAAAAAATATAATACCAAAACTATAGTGATAGATGCTGGACATGGTGGTAAGGATCCTGGTGCTTTAGGTTATAGACGTTATAGAGAGAAGGTAGTGGTTCTTCAAATAGCACAAAAGTTAAAAAAGATTCTCAAAGCACGTGGATATAAGGTATATATGACACGAGATAGAGATAATTTTGTTAAATTGAGAAATAGAACTAAATATGCAAATGCAAAGCATGCAGATCTATTTATTAGTATTCATGCAAATGCTGTTAATAAAAAAGATGCTAAAAAAGTTCATGGAATAGAGTGTTATTTTTTAGCTACTTCACGATCTTCACGAGCTAAAAAAGTTGCAGCTATGGAGAACTCTGCAGATCTGGAAGATATGGATTTTTACGGAAAACAGTGTCTTTTAAATACTATTAATTCACATAATATTATTGCTGCAAATAAATTAGCTATAGACTTGCAACGTGGTACTTTAGCTTCTTTACAAAAACATTATAAAGATGTAAAAGATGGGGGTGTCAGAGAAGGACCTTTTTGGGTTTTGGTAGGTGCTCAAATGCCAGCTGTACTTGTTGAAGTTGGATTTATAACACATCCTATGGAGGCTAAAAGATTGGCAGATAGTCTCTATCAGCAGAGATTAGCAACAGGTCTTGCAAATGGCATAGAGCGTTATTTTATTAATAACTAAAGAAGAAGATTACTCCTCTTCTTTTTTATACTCTAGATTTCCTGCACGAGACTCTTTCTCATTGATCAGTCTCTCTATCTGCTCTTTTACCTTATCGTATCTAAATTGTTCTTTAAAACCTTGAATGCGTCCACCAGCAGCATTAGGATGACCACCGCCATTTGCCCACTCTTTAGAGATTTGTGAAACACTTACCTGATTATTTGCACGAAGACTCATAGTACCACGTGAACTTACATCGACTATAAAATCATATTCAGGATATTTTGTTAAAAAACCGTTTCCGATGATCGATGTATTGCCAACACCATAAGAGAGATATCCACGGTATCCTTTGTAATAGATAGTCTTTTCATCACGGGCACGACCAAGAAGCTCTACAACATACTCTGTTGCAAGATTATCTAAGGTATCGTTTTTATCACGTCTAAAAAAGTCTTTTTTCAAGAAGTAGATCTTTTCATCCAAAACAATAGGAGCATCCGGCTCATTGATAAATTTTGCAGCTTCGTGTAGTAAAGAGAGTTTATATGTAGAGTCTTCTAGTGGAAACATAATACGGTTAAGCTCACGTGTCTCATTGACAAGACGCATACATACTTTACCATACTCAAAGTTGTCATGCTCTTCTTGTTTCCATAGATCAACAGCATTAACAACATCTACATATTTTTGCATCCATGATGGCTCATCAAACTCAAAATGCTCTTTTGCATAGTCATACATAATCTTTGTTGCACAACGGCTGGTATCAAGATAGTACCACTCATATTTGTTGGCACTGTCTTCTCCGCTTCCATGGTGATCAAGAAGTTGTAGTTGTGTATCATAGCCATTTTCACCCAGTTTTTTCACTTCATGTGTAAGCCATTTAGACTCATCTGCAGTGAGGTTAAGATCTGTGATGAGTATAAGCGATGCTTGCTCTTTAGAAGCTTTTATCTTCTCAAGAATGAGATCAAGTTTTTGTTTAACTTCTGCTCCATAGTTTGCATTATAGTTAAATTTTTTATACGGAGTATACATCATAACCAGCTGGCAACTGTAGCCATCCAAGTCAATATGTGAGAGGTGGTGGATTGTTCTGTTTTTCATTTATTACCTTTATTATTCTTGAGTTTTAATTGAGATGGAACCAAGTACTTCAAAAGTAGCACTTGAGTCTATCTCTGCATGGGATAGTGTTACAACATCAAGTGAGAATCGCTCAAAGATCTCAGCAACACCACGACGAATTTGTGGATCAACGATGATGATAACGGGAGATACCCCTTTTTGTAGCAGTTCTGCTGCTTTTGCACTTGTTGCTTGAATAAGAGCATTGATTTCACCGACATTTAACATAAGATTACGTACTCCATCTTGCTCTTGAGATTTTTGTAAAAGAAGTTGTTCTGTGTTTGTGTCAAAGGTTAGTAGTCGTATAACACCATCATCACTGGTATACATTTGAGTAATAACACGAGAGAGTTTTGCTCGTACTTGTTCACTTATTAATGCAACATTTTTTGTATATTCTGCTATATCTGCTATTGTTTCTAAAATTGTCAGCATATCTTTAAGTGGAATTTTTTCATGTAGTAATGATTTGAGTACTCTTTGGATAAGTCCAATAGAAGCAACTTTAAGTACATCATCTACAATAACAGGATAGGTCTCTTTAATTTTATCAATAAGTGATTGAACCTCTTGTCTAGTAAGTAGTTCTTCAGCATTTCTTTTTACAAGTTCACTCATATGTGTTGAGATGACAGTAGCAGGATCTACTACTGTATAGCCATTAATTATTGCATCTTCTTTTTGATCAGGTGTGATCCAAATTGCATCCAGTCCAAAAGCTGGCTCTTTTGTAGGCTCCCCTTCAATCTCACCAGTTGCCATACCACTATCCATAGCTAAAAATTTATCTGGCATAATTTCGCCTTCACCAATGGCTACACCTTTGAGTAATACTTGATACTGATTTGGTTTTAAGTGTAGATTATCTCTTATACGCACTTGGGGCATTAAAAAACCATAATCTGAAGCTATTTTTCTTCGCATAGAACGAATACGTTCTAAGAGATCGCCTCCTTGGGAAGCATCTGCAAGTTTTATAAGCTGATAACCAAGAGTAAGCTCTAACATCTCTACTTTTAAGATATCTTCAAGAGCAGCTTCTTCCTCTTTTGCTATCTCTTCATTAGATTTTTTAGGTTGTTTTGCTTTCTCTTGTGATTGGATCTCTTCAGCAGTTTTTTTTGCACCGATGAGATTATCAACATCTAAAATAGAGAGTTCACCTTTTTCATATTTATAAATAGACCAGCCAAGAAGACCAAATAATAGACCGACAAACATCATCGAAGCAGTTGGCAAACCAGGAACCAGACCAAAAAGAACCATAATAAATCCAACGATCATCATAGTTTTTGCATTACCCACCATCTGATTGATAGTACCCTCTGCAAAGTTATCACCATCGCTGGAACTTCTTGTAATCATAATACCTGTAGCTGTTGATACTATAAGTGCCGGGATCTGACTGACAAGACCATCACCGATAGTTAAAAGGGTAAATGTTGATGCACTGTCAGCTACACTCATATCGTACTGAAAAACCCCGATTAAAAATCCACCAATGATATTGATAAGAGTAATGACAATACCCGCAACTGCATCACCTTTTACAAACTTACTCGAACCATCCATTGCTCCGTAAAAGTTTGCATCCTGAAGGATTTCAGCACGTCTTGCTTTTGCCTCTGCATCATCAATAAGTCCTGCATTTAAGTCGGCATCAACAGCCATCTGTTTACCCGGCATTGAGTCAAGTACGAATCTTGCTGCAACCTCTGCAACCCTTGTAGAACCTTTGGTAATAACCATAAAGTTAATCAGTACCAAGATGGAAAAGACTATGATCCCTATAACAAAGTTACCACCGACAACAAAGTCTCCAAAACTGGTAATGATATCACTTACCGCTTCTGGCCCTTCATGTCCCTTACTTAAAATCATTCTTGTGGTGGCAATATTTAAAGAGAGCCGGTAAAGTGTAAGGATTAAGATAAGAGTAGGAAATGTCGTTAGATCGGTTGGTTTGGGTACATAGAGCGAGATAAGTAGTATTAAAACTGCAATGGCAATAGAGATTGTCAGTAAAACATCTAAAACTGAAGATGGCAGAGGGACAATAATAATTGCCAAAATTGCCATTACAAAAAGAACAACACTCAGATCACGTTGTCCAATCAGAAAATTAAGACCGGTACCTATCTGTTGTTTTGCAGTTAACTTCTTTTTTGCCAAACTATTTTTCTACCACTTCTGTTTAATCTTCTAAAATATCAGCGAGAGAGAGTTCTGCCAAGAAAAAATCAATTTTACCTTGCAGTTTGTGTAAAAAAGGCCAGATCGAACAGATCTGTGCTTTGTTTGATGGGCAGTCATGCATAGAAGGAGAGCATTCAAATACTGCAGGTGCTTTTCCCTCTACACTTGTCATTACATCAAGCATATTAATGGTTTCTGGTGCTTTGTTAAGTACAAAACCACCATTTACACCTTTGTATGATTTTAAGATATCTGCTTTAGCAAGAGATTGAAGAATCTTTGCTAGAAAGCTTTTAGATATAAAGAGCTCTTTTGAGAGTGTTTCACTGTCAAGTGGATCTTTTGCTTTTGATAAAACTATAAGAGAAAGTATCGCATATTCACTGGCTCGAGTTATTAACATATTATAAAATCTTTACGTAATTATTTTGACTCTTATTATAGCTAAAAAAGATAAAACTCTCTATAAGTTCTTTTATAAATAATTTTAAAGAATAATTTAGTTATACTTCCACTTCAACTTTTTTTGCATTTGTGTAGAGAAAGAAATTATTATACCATTCAGGAGGCTATTATGGCTTTAGATTCGGCGAAAAAACAAGAGATTATCGCAAAATACGGACGCAATGAAAATGACACTGGTTCTAGTGAAGTTCAAATTGCACTTTTATCAGAGAGAATTAAAGAGTTAACAGAACACTTAAAAACTTTCAAAAAAGATCACGCTTCACGTCTTGGACTACTTAAATTAGTTGGACAACGTCGTCGTTTAATGAAATACTTCAAAAGAAAAGATAAAGAAGCTTACGCTAAACTTATCGAAGATTTAGGTATCCGCGACAACATCTAGTAAACTTTTATAAGTTTATGTTTTTAAGGGGAGAAGAGGCTTTTGCTTCTTCTTCCCTTTTTTTATGCCAAAATATTGGCATTTTATAAAAAGATCTCTATTGCTCTTGCTAAATCCTCTTTCGTATCGATCCCAAAACCTGTACTTGCTACTTTGACCATTGCTATGTTTTTTTGATGATAAACAGCTCGGAGTTGTTCAAGTTTTTCTATATCTTCAATGGGTGCATCAGGAAGTGAACAGAACTCTTTTAGACTTTTTTTAGAAAATCCATAGATCCCGATATGCCCAAAATAGACAGCTTCTCCGCTTTGGTTGTGTGGGATCTTTGCACGTGAAAAGTATATGGCATTTCCTTTTGCATCTAAGACAACTTTTACAAGATTTGGATCTTGTGCTGCATCTGCATTGATTGAGTTGTAACAACTTCCCATGATAAATGCTTCATTTTCATTTTGGAGACTACGAAGTTTTGTTATGAGAGACTCTACAACATCGGGCTCTATAAAAGGCTCATCAGCTTGAACATTGATGATAAGTTCATCATCAGCTAAGCCTAAAATAGTAGCACACTCATGGATTCTATCTGTTCCACTTTTATGTGTAGTTGAGGTAAGCATCGCTTTAACACCATACTCTTTACATATGGCTATAATCTTTTCATCATCAGCGGCAACAACAACATCATCAAGATGTGAAACTCTTTTTGCAGTTCTTACAACCATAGGTAGGCCTCCAATATCTGCTAAAACTTTTTGTGGAAATCGTGTTGATGCTAAACGGGCAGGAATAATTATCATTTTTTAATAACCTTTGAGTATAATTGCATAATTATAACAAAGGCTTTATCAAACTATGCTTCTTTATCAGCCCGAATCTGGCTACTGTTACAACAGTGATTCAATTTTCTTATATGATTTTATAAATAACTTTAAACCAAAAGGCAAGATACTTGATGTTGGTGCAGGATGTGGTGTTGTAGGACTTTTAGTTGCAAGAGATAATGAAAAGGTAGAACTTGAAGCTATTGAAAAGCAGGATGTCTTAGCTAATTATGCTCAAAAAAATGCAAAAGAAAACAGTATAGAGTATAAACTCTACAGAGATGATTTTTTGGAGTTTCAAACTCAGCAGAAGTATGATTATATCATCTCAAATCCACCATTTTATCCTGATGGTGTGCAAAAATCAAAAGATGAGATGCTTACATATGCACGATATAATTCAAGTTTGCCAATGGATGGATTTTTTAAAAAGGTTTCACAACTCTTAAAGCCACATGCACACTTTGTCTTTTGTTATGATGCTACGCAGTTTGGTTTAATCTGTGCAGCACTTGACCGTGTAAAAATGCGAGTCGTTGATGTACGTTTTGTGCATCCCAAAGTAGATAGAACAGCTTCCCTTGTCATGATACATGCACGAAACGGCTCAAAGGCAATGGTAAAAATCTGGCCACCATTGATTCATTTTAATGCAAGTGAATTAACTAAAGAGGTTGAAGTAATCTATAAAAAAGCAAAAACAGAGAGTATTAAATGTCAATTGTAAAAAAAGAGGGTTATCCTTATGCTTTTAACTCTGATGCGTGTTCAACGTGTCAGGGGCGTTGTTGTACAGGTGAGAGTGGTTATATCTATGTAACAAAAAATGAGATATTTGCTATTGCAGAACTTTTAGATATGGATGTTAATGAATTTGGAGTAAAATATCTTTTTAAAAACGGGTATAAATATTCACTTAAAGAAAACAAAATTGAAGACTCTTACGAGTGTGTCTTTTATGACAGAGAGTCGAATGGATGTAAAATATATATGGCACGACCAAATCAGTGTAAAACATTTCCTTTTTGGGACTACTTTAAAACACATGTAGATGAACTCAAAGATGAGTGTCCGGGAATTATTGATGTTTAAAGTTTTTTTAATTTCTTTACTCATTTTGTTGAGTGCATGTTCACAAAAAACAGCAATACCAAAGTTAGAGTCTCAAAATCCAAGTAAAAAAGTTTTTGATGCAGAAGATACATACATTATTTTTGCCTTACGCGCTGAACAGGTAGGTGACTATAAAACAGCAGCAAAACTTTTTAAAGAGCTCTATGAGAAGTCACAAAAAAGAGAGTATCTTTATCGTTATTTAAAAGATAAACTGATTTTAAAAGAGTATAGTGATATTATACAGACTGTTGATGATGTATCAAAAGCTTCTTTAGATGATGCAAAGTTAATTCGATTTAAGATTATGGCTCTTATGGAGTCAAATCAACTTTTAAAAGCACAAAAACTATCTCTCTCTTTAGCTGAGAAAACAGATGCTATTATAGATGATTTATTAGTAAGTGATATTTATATAAAAGCTCAAGAGTATGATAAAGCTGTAAAGTATCTTGAAAATGCTTATAGTGAAAATTATAATGAAGAACTTCTAAATAAACTAGCTATTATTCTATATGTTAATTTAGATAAAAAAAAAGAGGCAATAGAAAAGTTAGAAACACACTCTAGAATGCATGGTTGCTCAAAAATAATATGTAATCGTCTTATTCGTTTTTATAGTCATGAAAAAAATATAGATGGTTTGTTGTCTGTATATAAACGGCTCTATGCAAAAGAGAAAAACAAGGCTGTTGCAGAAAAAATTATTCAGATTTACTCTTATAAAAGAGAGTATATAAAACTTATGAATTTTTTAGAAGAGAATCATATAAATGATGAATTGCTTTTACAGCTTTATCTTTCTGGAAAAGATTATATGCAAGCAAGTAAGTTAGCATATAAGTTATATGAAGAGAGTGGTGATTATAGTTATTTGGGACAGAGTGCTATTTATAAATATGAAAGTTATAAAGGAAGTGTACCAAAAGCTATACTTCAAGAGGTTGTTGATGACTTAGAAAATACAGTGAAATATAATAAAGAAACTCTTTATATGAACTATCTTGGATATATTTTAATTGATCATGATTTGGATGTAAGAAAAGGTTTAAAATATATTCAAGAAGTTTTAAAAAAGGATCCTAACTCAGCATATTATTTAGATTCTTTAGCTTGGGGTTACTATAAACTAGGGAAATGTAAAAAAGCAAAAAAGATTATGCAAAAAGTATTGAAGTTAGGTGTAGGAGAAGAAAAAGAGGTGCAGGAGCATCTAAAAAAGATAAACAGCTGTATCAAAACAGGTAGAATTAAGTAGGAGAAAAGATGATTTTAGATGATATAATTAAAAAAACAAAAGAAGATTTAGTAAAACGAGAAAAAGAGTTTTCACTGGATTGGTTAGGAAGATCTTTAGCTTTTAATGCAAGACAACCAAGGGATGTTATTCCTTTTTTACAAGCAACAGAGGAAGATCCATACAGAATTATTTCTGAGGTAAAAAAAGCTTCTCCATCTAAAGGTGTGATTCGTGAAGATTTTGATCCACTAGCTATTGCTCAGGCATATGAACGTGGAGGAGCGAGTGCTATCTCTGTTCTCACTGAACCACACTTTTTTCAGGGGAATTTAGAGTATTTAGCAGGCATAAGACGATATGTAAGTATTCCTCTTTTACGTAAAGATTTTATTGTCTCAAAGTATCAGATCTTAGAAGCACTTGTATTTGGAGCAGATTTTATACTTCTCATCGCAGCAGCACTCTCTAAAAAAGATCTTAAAGAGCTTTTGGCATATTCTCGTCATTTGGGTATGGAAGCACTTGTTGAGGTACATGACAAAGCGGACCTTGTAAAGGCTATCTATGCAGGTGCCGATATCATCGGAATCAACCATAGAAATCTGCAGACTTTTGAGATGGATATGGAGTTGACATATAAACTTATGCCACTTATCCCTAATGGTAAAATCATAGTAGCAGAGAGTGGTATTTATGAGCATGGACAGCTAGAAGAACTCTCTAAAGCCGGTGTTGATGCTTTTTTAGTCGGAGAATCACTGATGCGTCAAGATGATGAAGAAAAAGCATTGAGAAAATTAAAAACAGGAGAAGAGAATGCGTAAAAAAATATTTTTACTTACAGTAGTTGCTTCAGCACTACTTTTTACAGCGTGTACACAAGAGACACAAAATAAGATAGGTCGCAGTATTCAAAACTGGACAGGTACAAACGGTGTTTTAGATATCTATATGGGTGGTAAACTTGTGCAACGTTTTATCAAGATCGATAAATTGACAACTGCTACATCGACAGATGGTTCAACACCACGTAACTATCGTTATGGTTACGGTTACTTAGATAAAAACTTCAATTTTGAAGTAGATTCAGGTGAGAAAAAGCTCTATTTTGAGATCAGTAACTACTCAACACCATATGTATTTTACGAGAATCCAGGAAGTAACTAAGTGGAAGTGATAGAGCTTTTTAAAAAGTTAGTC
>Ga0256843_1003774_pt1 | contig 10370 bp, 10 predicted proteins | sample AlvinellametaG_FD_191572 | JGI IMG/M metagenome (GOLD analysis project Ga0256843, IMG submission 191572) | Pompeii worm associated microbial communities from hydrothermal vent at the East Pacific Rise, Pacific Ocean - Alvinella | ecosystem: Host-associated > Annelida > Integument > Unclassified ... | reverse complement strand
CTTACAAAAGAGCCTATTCCCATCTGGTGTGCCAATTTTGTATTAGCTAGTTATGGTGGTGGTGCTGTAATGAGTGTTCCTGCCCATGATGAGAGAGACTTTGAATTTGCTACAAAATATAATCTTCCTATCAAGTATGTTATAAGTGGATTCAAAGAGGGAGAACCACACACAGGCGAAGGGGTATTGATAGATTCTGATAAATTTACAGGAATGCCAAATACAAAAGCAAAAGAGGAGATAATCAGACTATTTGAAGAAAAAGGCATAGGAGAGAGAAAGGTTAACTATAAACTAAGAAACTGGGGTGTAAGTCGCCAAAGATATTGGGGAGCACCAATCCCTTTTGTTCACTGCAAAGAGTGTGGAATAGTTCCAGAAAAGATAGAAAATCTACCTATAACTCTACCAGAAGATGTAAATATAACAGGTGAAGGAAATCCTCTCGATAAACACCCAACATGGAAAAAATGTAAATGTCCAAAATGTGGAAAAGAGGCGACAAGAGAAACAGATACTTTAGATACATTTGTGCAATCAAGCTGGTATCAATTTAGATATGCTACTCATCCAAGCAAATGGGAAAAAGTTGGAATAGACAAAGAAGATGTAAACTATTGGCTTGGAGTTGACCAATATATTGGTGGGATAGAACATGCTATTTTACACCTACTCTATGCAAGATTTTTTACAAAAGCATTGAGAGATTTGGGATTTATAGAGAATCTAAAAGAACCATTTGAAAACCTACTCACTCAAGGAATGGTTTTAATGAATGGTGCAAAAATGAGTAAATCAAAAGGAAATACAGTTGACCCAGATAGTCTTATCAAAGAGTATGGAGCAGATACAGCAAGGCTTTTTATACTCTTTACTGCACCTCCTCAAAAAGAGTTAGAGTGGAATGATAATGCTGTAGAAGGTGCTTTTAGATTTCTAAAAAAGCTATATAATAGAAAATCAAAAGTAACCACAAATACCCTACCAGATATAGACCATAGTAAACTAAACAAAGATGAAAAAATAGCAAGAGTAAAAGTATATGAAGCATTAGAGAAATCAAAAAATGTATATGAAAAAACATTTGCTTTCAATACATTAATAGCCTCATGTATGGAAGCATTAAATGCTCTTGATAAACAAGAAAATAGTGAAGTTTGGAGTGAAGGAATATATATTATACTCAATCTACTCGAACCAATTACACCTCATATCTGTTGGGAGTTAAGCCAAGAGCTATTTGATAGCAAAAACTTAGAAGAAAAAATAGAAATTAAAAAAGAGGTATTTTTACAAGATAGTATGACTCTAGGAGTAGCTGTAAATGGTAAACGAAGAGGAGAGATAGAAGTACCAGCAGATGCTTCAAAAGATGAAATTATAGATATAGCCAAAAAAGAAGTATCAAAATGGTTAGAGGGTAAAAATATAGTCAAAGAGATTGTAGTTCCAAATAAATTGGTAAATTTAGTAGTCAAATAAAAACAAAAATCAAGAGATTTATTTCTTGATTTTTGCAAAATAAGTAAATTCTTATTTTATAGATGCCTCATACATTTTAACAGCTTTATTCATCTCTTTTAATAGAGGAATATTTAACTCTTCTGCTTTTTTTAGAGCATCATCACTTGTATCAGCTTTTTCGATAATAGGCTTATAATCACCCCATATCTTTGCCACCACGCCTAGCTGTTTTTTAATATCATCACTTTTACACTTATCTGTTAAGTCTTTTAGTGTTGATTCAAAAAGTTCTGCTGTTTTTTTGAGATTCTCTTTATTTGCATCTGCATCTATTCCATTTGCCACAAGTAATAACTCTTTTGTCATTTTTTGAGTTAGCATTCTTTGTTTACCAGCACGGTTAATAGTTTTTGCCATTTCTGGGTCAAGCTTTGAACCACTCGCTTTTGCATACATTCCAACAGCTTTATTCATCTCTTTTAATAGAGGAATATTCTCTTTTGCTATTGCTTCAAGTGTAGCTTTGTCACTCTTACCTTCAACTACTTTGTCTATATTCGCTTTAAAAGGTGTCCAAAGTTCTTGTACTTTTTGAAGTTGAGCCAAAATATCTTTATCTTCTGTTTTTGGAAGATTTAAGTCTTTATCTCCATTTATCAAACCATTTAGAGTTTTATCAAATAACTCTTCTGTTTTTTTAAGAGCTTCTTTGTTTTTTTCAACATCGATACTCTTTGCAATAAATAGAGCCTCTTTACTCATTTTTTGAGTCAACATTCTCTGTTTTCCAGCCAAGTTAATAACAGTACCACTCTGTTGTTTTGTAACTTCAACTTTAACAGGTTGTTTTGCTTCATCTGCATAAACAGAACTAACTACCAAACAAGCACCTAGTGCTACTACTGACAAAAGTTTTTTCATAGTTTTCCCTTTTTTTTAATTGATATAAACAATTATATCATCTGAAAATATAGCATAAAAGAGATTTAAATAAGTTAACATAATCATAAAAAACTTTTATACCTCATCATCTCTGAGTCTTTTATCCATAAACCTAGAAAATTTGATACCTTTACTCTCTCTAAACTTATAATATAAAAAACTAAAAATAGTAACTGAAAATAGAACTATCGAACTAGTTATTAGAGATTTTGGAGAATATAAAAAGTTATGAATTACCAATATTATACCTGCACTAAAACAGAAAATTGTTCCAAGCAGAGAGATAAACCTATTTCCTTTTGTCTCTTTGTATAGTACAAAGTTTGCATAATTGACCAGTGCAAAAACAATCAAAAAGCCTAAACTTCCAGCAACAGAAATATTATTGATATTAAAGGTTGTAGCAAAAATTATGCTAAGCAGACCCAAAATTATCATACCCTCAAAACCAGATTTTACCTTTTTTTCAAATTCTCTTGGTAACTCTCCTAGTTTGGCAATCAAATAAGCTGTTCTGCCTCCTCCATATAGAGTTGCATTTATGGCTGAAGCCGTAGAAAGTAGTGCTGCTATACCAATCAAAATAAAACCAACATGACCAAAAAATGGCTCAGCAGCTTTTGCTAATACATAATCTTGTGCTTTTTTTGCCTCTTCAAAACTAACATTACCCACAGCTACTATTGCAATCAGTATATATAAAATAATTACAAAAATAACTGATGAATAAAAAGCTTTTGGTAGGTTTTTTTGAGGTTCTTTTATATCTCTTGCTGTATTGGCAATAAGCTCAAATCCCTCATATGCCAAAAATATCATAAATCCTCCAGCCATAATAGAAGGAAAAGATGTCCACTCTGATTGCGACATATGACTCCAATCTACACTAGAGTATCCAACAGCTATAAATATCACCAATATAGCTATCTTTAGAAATACCATAATATCTTCACTCTTACCACTAAGTACTGCACCCAATAGATTGATAAAAGTAAAAACAATAATAACTCCAGCAGATAAAGCCTTGTGTAACCACTCTACATCACTACCCAAAAATAGAGCAGAACCATAACTCCCAAAAGCAAAAGCATAAAGTGATAACATAATCACATAACTAAAAAGCAAAATTGTATTTATAATAGAGGAAAAGAGTCCATTTCCATAAGCTTGAACGACAAACTCTATCGTTCCACCCTCACTTGGGTATCTCAAAGAGAGTTTAACATAAGAATAAACTGTGATTAGGGCTATAAGCCCAGCTATTGCAAAAGCAATAGGTGCGGCACCTCTGGAGAGGTCTATTGTCAAGCCTAAAACGGCAAAAATACCACCTCCAACCATTCCCCCAACACCAATGCTAAATGCCTCCCAAAAACCTATTTTTTTATTAGTAGTTTTTGTATTTCCCATTTTTTATATCATCTTCTATCTCATCTATTGCCTCTCTCATAATTTTCAAAAGCAATTCTCCAGCCTTTTGGTCATCAGCCTCAGGCACATCCCAATCTGTAAATTTCATATTCGCTTTAAATAGAAATCTAACCTCTTTTTTTATCTCTTCTCTTCTTCTCTCTAACTCTTTTTCAACTGCGTCCATCGGTTCTCCTTTTGTTAAATTTAAATTAATCCTACTTCTGCCAAAATTGGCTCTATTTCAGCAGAAATTTCCATTAGCTTCTCATACAAAATACCAAAAGCCTTATCTTCTGCTACCCACTCTTCTATAACCTTAAAACTAGAACTCTTTTGCTCATCTGTTAACTTTTTAGAATTCCTAATAGAATCTTTTATTTTTTCTATCTTTTTTTTCATTTTTATTTCCTTTTTTTTCTAATTATACTACTTAATCTGTAAAGTTTCATAACACAAGTTTGCAGATTGATGTAGCTTACTATTTAATAATAGAGATTTTAGCTCTTTTGTAAAACTCATATATTTATCATACTCATCTCCAAATATCCTAACCAAAGCTCTCTTCTCTTCTCTATTTAATTTACCATCAAAAACAGCAGATATTCCAGATAAAGCCCGAAATAGATGCTTCTCTTCTCTAGAAGAGTTCTCTAAAAATTTTAGATATTTCTCCAAATCGTCATAGTCATCACCTTCTCTTATATCAAAGTGATTAGTTAACCTCATCAACAAAATAATATTATTTGGATGATAATTTTTGGCCAAAACAATAATAGTAGATACAGCTCTAATAGCACCCTCGATAGTATGAGGAGATAGATTATTTATAACCTTATCATTTAATATCTCTTCAGTTATATATTTTGAGAGATGATAACCAAATAATCTCAATCTAGCATCTTTGACTACCCTATACATTACAATAGCATCCCAAAAAGCTGTAACAGGTACAGAAACCCAAACAAAACCTACTCTTAGAGTCTCTCTTGCAAATAATTTTGTTAAAAAGATTCTCATAACTATACTAGTAAGTACAACTTTTGCTTTATAAAGTAAACTACTAACAAGTACCCATTTTTTGGATATATGTTTATCTAGTTTTAAGCCCAAATATTCAACACTCAAATCATCCAATTCAAGAGCTGAGCGTATCATTATCTTTTTAATATCATACTCAGGAGGTAAATTCTCTTCTTTGAAATCACTATAACCTATAAGCTCAGTCAATGTATAACTACTTCTCATTCCAAGCCAATAGAGTACATAAATCTCAATAGCAAGAAACCCTGCTGTAAGTAATCCCAAAATTGTATAATAGTGAAAAGGAGTATAGTCTCCTTTATGATAAATCTCAAACAATACAGCAGGTGTTGTGGTTAATGCTCCAATTAAAAAAGCAATAATGACTGTATATGTTGAGATATTAGATGAGACTACCTGCAAAACCTTGTCTGAGGGTATATTTGAAATATGTATCTCATCCTTTGTTCTATTTTTTTTATCAATATAGTTAAAATATTTACTACCAAGATTTTCTAAAATAGCATCTATTTTATTCTTTTTTATTACTGGTGCAACAGGCATCTATCTTTTATTGATTCTCCTCTTGTTTTACTTTATTCCAATAATAAAACATACTTATTTCTCCAAAGAATGGGGAGAATATATTAAAAATAGGCACAAAATTAAAAAGAACAGTAATAAAACTAATAAACCATATAGCTATACTTCTCTTTTTTAATTTAGATTTATCAACATCATCAAATACTAATAGTGCTGAATCATATTGTAAGGTATCTTTTACTAACCACATCCATAGAGATAGTTGAATAATAAAGTTTAAAAGAGGAATAAATAGCAAAGGGAAAGCCAATATAGAGATTATTATAAATATCAAAGCATCTTTTATTGTATATTTGAATGTTTTGAAAATATTCTCTTTTTTTAATTTTCTTTTTTCAAAATATTTTGCTTCAATATGTTTTATAAGTGGCTCACTAAAAATACTTACGATAAATAACATTGTTATAACAATAGCATTATAGATAACATATATCGCAAATAGATAACCTATTCCCTTTTCAACTGTCTCAAAAGGTAACCAAGTGAGCAACTTTACAAACTCATCATGAATATAATCACTATTTAAAGCCCAAACAATAGCCCAAAATAATGCACTACCCAATCCTATAATAAGAGAAAGAGAAGCATATTTCTCTTTTGAAATTTTACTCAAAATCAAATTACCAAAAAAGATATAAATAATAGCAAATGTGATTATAACAACCTGCAACCAAACAAAACCAGAAAGCATCCATGCCCCATTTGAACGAACCATCGAAAACGGAATCATATCCAAAATAGAACTACCAATAGAGACCAATATATCCCATAATAGGTATCCTATTCCTGCCCATAAAGATATAACAACAAAGCCAATAGCCAAAGCGTACCTCATTGTATTCCAATTTAAAATCTCTCTAAAACCAAACATTATTGATTCTATACTGTATCTCATCTTCTCTCCTCTTAATTATTTTTAATCTGTCGAACAATAACCCTTTTTGTAATGAGTCTAAGTCCAACTTCTAACAAAAATGATAAAACAAAACCACCTGCAATAAAGTACCCAACATTTGGAATATGCTTACTGGTATAATTTAATGCCAAAACAATGGTTATTGCGATAGAAATAATAGCTAAAATAACTAATATTTTAGATGCACCACTTTTATTTATTTTAAAAAGATGTCCAATATGTACCAATCCGTGAATAAATAAAATAGATATAGACCCAATAGCAGATATTTCATTTAAATTGAAAAATAGTACAAATATTATAAGAATAACAGTACTAACAATCAATCCCTCGCTACTATGCCATACATTTCTCTGATATACCTTTGGAAGTTCACCATTTTTTGCCATTTGATATGTCGTATTTGTTACAGCATAAAGATTTGCATTAATTGATGATGCCGTAGAAATTAGAGCAGCTATTGCCATAATAGTAAATCCAGTTTCTCCAAAAACAGGTTTGGCAGCTTCAGCAAGTGCATAATCTTGAGCTTTTATTATCTCATCTAGTGGTAAATTTCCAAAAACAGCAAAAGTTACCCATACATACAATAACATTACTAATGAAATAGCTATTATCATGGCTTTTAAAACAGTTTTTTGAGGATTTGGAACATCTTCTGCCGTATTGGTAATCACACTAAACCCTGCATATGCAAAAAAAGTTAATGCTATTGAGGAGAATACATTTATTATAGGAGGAGCATCTTTTGGAGACAAGAGTTCAGGATTAATATAAAAAGAGACTGCAACTGTAAATATTGTAATAATAGATAATTTAATAATAACTATAATATTTTCACTCTCTGCTATAATAGTACTACCTGCAAGATTTATAAGCATAAAAAGTACAAGTATTCCAACTCCATAAATATTAGCAAATGAAACATTATGATTGATTATCATAGAAGCATATGTGCCAAAAGTCTTAGCTACCATGGCAATAGCTACCATTGAAGCAAGGTAAAATAGAACAGATATAGAACCAGAGAAAATCCCTTCTCCATAACATTGAACTAAATACTCTACGATTCCACCACGGCTTGGATAAATTGAAGATAGTTTTGCCAAGGAGTATCCACTAAGAAGAGCGATAATTCCTCCAAGAATAAATGAAACCCAAACTAAATTTCCAGCAATAGCTCCAGCTTCACCAAGCAAAACAAAGATACCAGCTCCAACCATAGAGCCGATACCTAAAAAAACAGCACTCCATAAACCGAATGCTTTTTGATTAGTTTTCATCTACTTTTTTGGCTTCGTTATCTATCTCTTCAAGATAAGAACCACCAACCAAAAGAGCAATTCCATCAAATAGTAGGCTTATTCCCACAAAAATACCAACAAGAAATAGAGAACTCATAGGCCAACCAATAATAAACAAAACACCTAAAATTAGAGAAGTTATAGCATTAATCAACCATAACCACCAATGTTTATCATCTTTGAGAGAAAACGCCAATCCAAATCCAGCAAAAGCATCCATAAAGAAATAGATTGCAAATACTAATCCTAAAGTTGCAACACCTTGCATTGGATAAAAAAGCATAATCAAAGATGCACCCACAAGTAAAAATGATTTTAACCAACCAGCCCAATCTTTCTTGTTACTCATCCATGTAAATATGCCTGAACTAATACCAGCAAACAGCATTAAGTATGATACCAATACTACTGCACTAATTGACATAAATGTAGGGAAGAAAATCCCAAGAGTTCCTAAGATTATAAACAATATACCTGATATTTTGGCATATTTTTTTAAGTTGCTTACAATACTTCTATTGATTTCGATTTGTAAAGTAGAGTTATTCCACATAATTTTTCCTTTTTTTTGAACGCATTATAGCCAACATAGCAACAGTAGATATGCAACTATTGTTGCATATTGTTTATTTTACTGTTTTATTTGCGTCTGCTTTTGCCTCTTTTTCAAAGGCTGGTACTTCTTTTATAGCTTTTTGAATCTCTTTTTTCTCTGTTTTTTGAATTTTTAATACAGCCTCTTTATGCTCTTTTTTTGTTACCTCTTTCTCATCACTTTGAATTTTATTTATTAATGATGTGAAGCTTTTATTTAGAGACTCATAAAGTTTTTCTACAAGATTTTTACCTTTTATCTCTTTTTCAATTCCTTCAATAGCTTCAGTTAATGCTTTGTACTCTTTTGAATTTTTAGTAGTATAACCAAGGAGTTCAGATTTTTGTAATTCAGCTTTTGCTTCAGCTAATAGTGCTAATGCTTCCTCTTTCTTGTTTTTATCTAGCTTAGAAGCTTCCATAACTAAGTCTTGAGCAGATAATAGAGATAGTGGTAATATAATTTGTTGATGAATCAACATACTAAAAGCACCTGTTAATATAGCCATAGCAGACTCTTTGTCACCTTTATTTAAAGCACTCAAAGCATTTTTAGTAGCTAAAGGATAGACACCCATTGGAATAAACTCTGTATTTATATCCATTTCATCTTTTAGAGGAATTAAAATATCTCTAGCTGCCTGAGTTTGATGATTTCTAATCAATCTGTTTGCAAGTTTTAACATAGTCTCTATCTCTTGAGGACCAGCATTAAACTCAAAAATTTCAATTGTTTGTTGAATAGGAACAACATCTAATTGAGGATTATCCTTGATAGCCTTATCAAAATCAGCAGTTGCTTCACTCAAAAGTTTTTTTGCCTCATCTAATTTATTTTTATGAAGAGCATCCATCGCCATAAATGTCTTTTGAGCACCCTCTACAATCTCTTTTGGAACTTGCTTCTCACTTTTTTTGTTTTTCTCAATTTGATGTTGAACCAAAGTTCTATTGTCTGTTTTAGCTTCTACAAATGTAGTACTAAAAAGTAGTGTTGCTAGTAGTGTTGAAATCAAAAAATTCTTTTTCATTACGCTTTTTCCTTATTATTTTTTTTATAATCGGGATTTTAGCACTAGATAGTTAATAATATGTAAATAGGAGGTTAACTATTTCTATATATTTTAATATAACTTTTTTAATGCAACTTTTATCACATATATTATATATTTACTTTTAATATAATTTTTTTAAAAAAGGTTTAATAAGAAATGGAACAATTTAAAACTTATGCTTTAATGATAGGACTTACCCTACTTTTTATCTGGTTTGGTGGATTAATTGGAGGACAGACAGGAATGTTGATTGCTTTTTTAATGGCACTTGGGACTAATTTCTATGCTTACTATTATAGTGACCAGCAGATTTTAGAACACTATAACGCAATAGAAGTAGATGCCCACTCTGCAGGAGAGTTATATGATATAGTCTATAATCTCACAAAAAAAGCTGGTTTACCAATGCCAAGGCTCTATATAATCCCAGAGGAACAACCAAATGCTTTTGCCACAGGTAGAGACTACGAACATTCAGCAGTAGCAGTCACTGAAGGTTTATTAGAGCTATTGACCCCCCAAGAAGTAGAAGCAGTTATAGCACATGAGCTAAGTCACATAAAACACTATGATATGCTAATAGGAACTATCGCTGCTTCAATCGCTGGGGCTATTGCAATGTTGGCAAATTTTGGAATGTTTTTTGGAGGGAATAATGAAGATAGACCAAATCCTATCGTTATGATGATTTTAATGATTGTAATGCCACTTGTTGCTACTATTATTCAAATGACAGTAAGTAGAAGTAGAGAGTTTATGGCTGATGAAGGGGCTGCAAAACTAACAGGACATCCAGAGTGGTTACAGAGTGCATTAATAAAATTAGAAAACTATGCACAAAAGATAGTTTTACCAGAGGCTGAACCACAAACAGCACATATGTTTATTATTAATCCTTTTACAGGAAAAGAGTTTTCTATGCAACAGCTATTTAGCACCCATCCAACTACTCAAGAGAGAGTAGAAAGATTAGAAGAACTAAAACATAACAATAATAATCATCACAATAGCTTATACGATAGATATTAAACTAACTATCTACCTGTGTAACTATAAAAT
>Ga0256843_1003773_pt1 | contig 10373 bp, 8 predicted proteins | sample AlvinellametaG_FD_191572 | JGI IMG/M metagenome (GOLD analysis project Ga0256843, IMG submission 191572) | Pompeii worm associated microbial communities from hydrothermal vent at the East Pacific Rise, Pacific Ocean - Alvinella | ecosystem: Host-associated > Annelida > Integument > Unclassified ... | reverse complement strand
TAAAACTTCAAGATGTTCGATAGTCTGCGGCATTATACCTTCGTTGGCATCTATGGCAAAAAGAGTGGCGTCAAATCCGAACGCTCCGCTGATCATATTTTTTACAAGCTTTTCATGCCCCGGAACGTCGATAAAAGAGACGTTGACGTTTCCTCTTTTCATATTCGAAAAAGAAAGGTCTATTGTAATGCCCCTTTCTTTTTCCTCCTGTAATTCATCTCCGTTATATCCGGTCATCGCTTCGATTAAAGATGTTTTACCGTGGTCTACGTGACCGGCCGTTCCTATAATTATATTTCTTGTTTCGTTCATTTTACTCCTTTACAAGCAATAAGCTCATTTACAATTTTTGCAAGCTTTTCAATTTCATCATCCTGGATCGTTCTGAAATCAAGTAAAAATTTTTCATTTTCTATTCTGCCTATTACGAGATTTTTTCTCATATCCTCTTCCCATTTCTTGGCATTTCCATCAAAGGCAACGGCAATGCTCGGAATTTTCCTGTTAGGCATCGTACCGCCGCCTACAAAAGTATGGGTCTGAATGATTTCGGCTCTCAAAGCAGGTGTTAAAGAGAGAAATTTTTCCGCTTTTTTTCTTAAATTTTCAACACTTTCAAACAGCATTCTTAAAGTAGGGATTTTTTCGTACTCTTTTTTTATATAAGCTATAGCCGTTTCTTCTATCAGGGATATGGTGATTTTATCCACCCTGAACATTCTCAGTATCTGGTTTTTTTTGAGTTTTGCGATTAAATCTTTTTTTCCGAGAATAATTCCCGCCTGAACGCCCCCAAAAAGCTTGTCACCGCTGAAACTAATCAAAGAAGGATTGTTTTTCATAATTTTAAAAATACTCGGTTCGTAATTTGAAAGCCCCCATGGAAGTTCGGGCAGATATGCACTTCCAAGATCGTAATAATCAAGAAGACCGTTTTTTTGGGCAATTTTTATTATTTCGTCATATCCGACTTCCTCGCTGAAACCTTCAATTGAATAGTTTGATTTATGGACTTTCATAATCATAGCCGTATTTTCGTTTATGTTTTCGAGATAGTCTCTTTTGTGAGTTTTATTCGTGGTGCCCACTTCCCTCAAAATAGCACCGCTGGCTTTCATAACTTCCGGGACCCTGAAACTTCCTCCGATTTCCACAAGCTCGCCGCGGGATACTATAACTTCTTTGCCTTTTGCGAAAGTATTAAGTATCAAAAATACCGCAGCAGCGTTGTTGTTTACAATCAAAGCGTCTTCACATCCGAAAAGAAAGCTTAAATGTTTTGCAGTATGATGATATCTGTCGCCTCTTTTTCCTTTTTCAAGATCATATTCAAGATTGCAGTAATGAGTGGAAATCTCTTTCGCTTTATCAAAAACAGCGGGATCAATAAGACTTCTTCCGAGATTGGTATGAATTATAACTCCCGTGGCGTTGATTACGTTTATGATTGAAGGAGATGTAATATCGTTGTATCTGTTTTCAATTTCATTAATAATATTTTGCTCGTCTATTTTATCGATTTCTTTGTTTTTTATTTTATTTCTGAGGTTTTCAATTGTCTCTTTTGTGAGTTTGGTCAGGAGCTCTTTTTCTTTATTTTTGAATTTTGAAACGATTTTATCGACTTTTGGAATTTGTCTGAAAAGGTTATTCATTATAAGCCTTTGTAAAATGCCGCCGGCATTTTTTGATAAAATTTTATCAAAAATAACGGAGTAATAATATATGATAATAACAGTAGATGAATTTTTATCATCGCAATTCGATTACATAATAGACGTAAGAAGCCCTAGGGAATACGAAGAATCACACATTCCGGGAAGTATAAATTTATATGTTTTAAACAATGACGAACATCATTATATAGGCAATCTTTATAAGAATGTTTCCAAAAGCGAAGCAAAAAAAGAAGGCGTCATTTATATTTTAAAAAACATTTCCGAACATTTGAAAAATATTGATTTTAAACCCGGTAGCAAAATACTCGTATATTGTGCCAGAGGCGGCAACAGATCAACCTCTCTTTATACGATTTTATCCCAGCTCGATTATAAAGTGTACAAACTCGAAGGGGGATATAAAGCTTATAGGAAATGGGTGATAAATTATCTCGAAAACTTTCCTCACAACAAATTTGTGACATTAAGGGGAAATACGGGATGTGGAAAAAGTGAGATACTAAAATATCTCTCACCCTCTTTGGATTTAGAAGAGCTTGCCAATCATTACGGAAGCAACTTTGGACAAAGAGGAAAACAGCCGACCCAAAAAATGTTTGAAAACCAAATAGCTTCTTTTTTAAACAATACCGATCCCCAAGAGCCAATTTATGTGGAAGCGGAAAGTTCAAAAATAGGCAGACTTTTCGTACCTAAACGCCTGCTTACGAAAATGAGGGAAGGCTTGCAGATTGAAATAACCGCACCTCTAAACGAAAGAATTGAAAGAATATTGAAATATTACGGCAATATCAACAAGGAAGATTTTTTAAAAAACCTGGATAAATTAAAAAAATTTATATCAAACGAAACTTATAACGAAATTAAAGAAGCTTATGAAGCTTCCGATTTAAAAAAAGCAGCGGAATTATTATTGACCAAATATTACGACAAAGTTTACAAAAAGAGGGAAGCGGCAATTTCTTTCACAAATACAGACCCTGAAGCAACGGCGGAGAAAATAAAAATTTTTGCAGAAAATTATTTTAAAAATTCTTAATCTTAAGAAAACATTAAGTTTTGATAGTTATAATTTCCGAAATGCTGTTAGGTCTGAGGTTCAGACGGACACATGAAGCAGCAATACTTCCAAACGCTTCATGATGCAAATCTAGCAATTCAATCACTTTTCTTAACGTTGTTACTTTAAAAAAATCCAGGCAAGGAGAATTTATGAATAAAAAAATTGACTGTCGTAATATGGCATGTCCTCAGCCTGTGCTTGAAACTAAAAAAGCACTTGAAGAGATGGATGAAGGTATTTTGGAAGTATTGGTAAATTCCGTATCATCCGTACAAAACGTCAAAAGATACGCCATAAACAACGGCTATGAACCTAAAGTTGAAGATTTGGGAAACGGTGAGACGCTCATTACAATCGTCAAAGGTTATGAATGCGCTATTGTTGCGGATGAAGACGAAAATGAAAAGTTTTTAAACAAAACGATTTTTATCAAACATGACAAAGTTGGTGAGGGAGAACTCGGAACCATCTTGATGAAAGGTTTTTTAAAAACGACGCTGGAATTTAAAAAACTTCCTAAAAACATCGTATTGGTAAACAGAGGCGTGTTTTTAACTACAAAAGAAGAAAACCGAGAAATAATCGATATCTTAAAAGAATTTGAAAAAAGAGGCGTTAAAATCTATTCATGCGGTCTTTGTATGAACCATTACGGTATTGCTCCTGAAGAATTGAAAGTGGGCGAAATCGGAAACGCCTATGATACTATGGATATGCTGCTTCATACGGAAGTCGTGAGTCTTTAAAGGTTTTTCATGAAAAGAAGGGAGTTTTTAAAAATAGGAGGACTTTCAGTCTTTTTGGGCGCCTCTTTAAAAGCCGGAGGCTTTGAGGGGGAAGATTTCGTTCCCGTTTTGATTTATGATAAAAGCAGATGTATGGACTGTAAAGCCTGTATGGCTGCCTGTCAGCTTGAAAAAAACCTTCCTGTAAAAACACTTTTATGCAGAACCGCAGAAACGGAAGAAGGAAGTTATCCTAGGGCATATTTGAATTTTGAAATGACAAAAATGTGTAAAGAGTGTCTGCACAAACCGTGCAAAAACTCGTGTCCGTATGATGCCATAGAAATAAAAAACTCAATAGTCGTGATAAATGAACAAAAATGCAGTATCGAATGTGCCCAAAGCGATCATCCTTGCGTAAGATCATGTCCTTATGAAGCTATTGTTATCAATACAAAAGCACAAAAATGCGACTTTTGTTATGAAAGAATTTTACAGGGCGATATTCCAAGATGTGTCAGCGTCTGTCCGGCCGGTGCTTTAGTTTTCGGCAATCTTAAAAACCCTCAGGGAATGCTAAAAGAACTTCTCGATAAAGATCCGAACTTAAAATACCTGCTTTTGCTGCATCATCACACGTTTGTGGACAAAGCAAAATATTCAAACCCGTATATTTATCCGACACAAAACAAGCCCAAAGCACAAAAAACAGCTCATACGGTATGTCTTGACTGTAATGCCAGATGCGGGCTTAGAGTCGGAATAGACAACGGCGGAATAGTTCAGGTTGACGGTAACCCTTATCATCCTTACAACAGAAGTTTTAACCAGATAGACTATTCGACGCCGGTTGAAAAATCTTTGGAATATTCAGCCGGAACATGCTCAAAACCTCAAATGGTAAATGATTATGTTAACAACCCTTACAGAATCTTAAAACCGTTAAAAAGAGCGGGAAAAAGAGGTGAGGGAAAATTTGAAGAAATAGAATGGGAAGATTTAATCAATGAAATAGCTTTCGGGGGACAAAACTTCAAACATCTTGGAGACAACAGACATTATCCGGGAATCAAAGATATATTAAGCGATGAACCGATTGACAAAAACGCTCCGGAACTAGGACCTAAAAGAAATCAGTTCGTATGGTTTACAGGAAGATCACAAGGCGGAAGAAGCCATTTTATAAAAAGATGGTTTTTGAATTCAGTCGGTTCGAAAAATTATATTGGACATACGGATATCTGCGGTATCGGCTTTAGAATGGGTAATTATATTTTTACAGACGGAAAAGAAGTGGAATTAAAAGCGGATTTTCAAAATACCGAATATATGCTGATTTTCGGAGCAAATATATATTCGGCGCTGCAGCCGGGTGTCGCAACGTCCGGTGCAATGATAGCAAGAAGGGTGGCAAACGGCGAATTAAAAATTGTCCTTGTCGATCCGAAAGCCCCAAAAGCGGCTCATATCGCACACAAATGGATTCCTATCAAACCTACAAAAGACGCAGCTCTTGCGATGGGTATTATAAAAATAATGCTTGAAAACGGATGGTATGACAAAGAATTTTTAAAAATAGCATCAAAAGAGGCGGCTCAAAAAGCCGGAAGAAAAACCTTTTCAAACGCCGCACATCTTGTGATTATAGAAGGTTCTCATAAAGGGGAAATATTAAAAGCTTCTCATCTCGGGCAAAAAGACAATACCGAAATCGTCATTGAAAACGGCAAACCGGTACTCTCAACCAACGCTTCAAACCCTGAACTTGAATGGGAAGGAGAGGTTGAGGGAATCAAATGTAAAAGCGTCTTTTCATTACTAAAAGAGGAAGTATGTTCAAGGGATATCTCATTTTATGCTGATGAGAGCGGCGTTAATATAAGGGATTTTGAAATCTTGGCAAAAGAATTCTGGACTCATGCTCCAAAAAGCGCGGCATTTGCGTATCACGGAGGAGGAAATTATGTTGGAGGAGCATATTCGAGCTTTGCAATAGCAATATTAAACGCGCTTGTCGGAAATGTAAACAGAATAGGCGGATATCTCGGAAAAGGAAAAGGGGCTGCGGACTGGAGAGAGGGAATATATGATTTGAAAAAATTTGACGGAATGGTAAAACCAAAAGGTGTAAAAATCTCCAGGGAAAAAGCAAAATACGAAAAAACGACCGAATTTAAAAAACACGGATACCCTTCAAAACTTCCTTGGTTTGATTTTACAAAAGGTGGCTTAAGCGTATCCGCAATCAGCGGAATCGACTTAAAATATCCGTATCCTATTAAAATTCTGTTTGCTTATTTCAGCGATTTTATCTATTCTATGCCCGGAGGTTACAGATTTAAAGAAACCCTGAAAGACCCGCTCAAAGTACCTCTTTTCGTATCAATCGACACAACAATAAATGAAACGAATATTTATGCGGATTATATTATTCCGGACGTAACTTATCTTGAAGGACAGTACGGATTTTTAACTCCTCACGCTCCCGGAGGTCACTTTACAGCCGTCAGGACACCTCTAATAGAAGCGTTGACGCCTAAAGTCAAAAACAGACCTGTATGTCTTGAAACGTTTTTAATAGACCTTGCTTTAAAATTAAACCTCCCGGGATACGGAGAAAAAGCCATAAAAGACAAAAACGGAAATTATCATCCTCTTTTTAAAGCCGAAGACTATTATTTAAGAGGTATAGCGAACCTTGCTCATAATACCGAAATTTACGGTACTGACGAAGACGTAAATACTGTAGAAAAAAATTATCTGATTGCAAAATACAAAAATATGTTCAAAAGTGATGAATGGAAACAGATATGCAGCGTAGTAGCAAGAGGCGGCGTATTTAAAGAAAACGACTGGTTTGATAAGCAGGGCAATTATAAATTCGGATTTGAGAGAATTTATCTATACAACGAAAGACTTGCAAAATCAACCAATACGCTTACGGGCAAAAAGTATTACGGAGGTTTGAAATATCCTGAATTTACAACCTATAAAGGGAAAAAACTGCCTCAGGAGGGATTTAATATTACGACATATAAATCCGCCCTTCATACCCAGTCAAGAACCATCTGTTATGAGAGGGCTTTGTATTACGAACCCGATTTCAGTCTGAAAGTAAATCCTCTTGATGCTCAAAAACTCGGATTAAAAGACGGAGATGAAGTGATAATCGAGAATATGCAGGGAAGAAAACTCAAAACGAAAATAAAAATCACCAATTTCGTAACGGAAGGAAACGTTGCTTATTCCCATCATTTCGGACACTGGCAGCACGGTGCAAGCAGGCTGTACATTAAAAACGCAAAAGAAATACTAAAAGGAGGTGAAACGGTCTGTGAAAAAGATGTTGTAAAACCTAATAAATCAAGAGGCGTTGGTATTACGCCTAATTTAATCACGTATCTTGACGAAGATATGTACAATCTGCCGCTTTTGGATCTTTTAGGCGGTATTCCTGATTTCAGTTCAACAAAAGTAAAAATCAAAAAAATACAAAGGAGTTAAAATGAAAAGAAGAGATTTTCTAAAAACAAGTGCGGCTTTAGGTGCGGCAGCGGCGATGCCTAACGTGGTTTTAGCAAACGATGACAAAAAAACGAGAAAATTCAGAGTAGAATATTTCTTTAATATCAAATACGACGAGGAAGTTTATCCGGCAAGACTCTGGAATCCTATGCCTTACAACGCAGATTATCAGAAAGTAAGAATTTTAAACTGCGGAGGAAACTACAACGATTATGATCTGAACAACAATAACGAATATGACGCAAATACTTTTTATGCGGAATGGAAAAAATCCGCAGAGCCTAAAATCGCGGTAATCGAAATGGTAATCGAAACAAAATACAGAAGCGTACCTCTTGAAAAAATCGAAATGGCAAGCAAGGAAAACCTTCCAATTCCTGAAGACGTTAAAAAATATCTGAAACCTACAGCACACATACCTACAAACGGAATCATTAAAAAACTTGCGGACAGAATCGTGGGAGACACCAAAGACAGATTCGAAAGAGTTAAAAAAATCTATTACTGGTGTACGTCTCATACGTTCAGAAATCCTAAAGTCGTCGGATGCGGTAAAGGTGACGTGAACCATATGATGAAAACTCAAAAAAAAGAGGATGTGGAATATATTTACAAACACGGATGGTTTGGCGGTAAATGTACCGATTTGAGTTCGCTTTTCACAGCCCTTGTAAGAGCGGCGGGTGTTCCGGCAAGGGAAGTTTTCGGTATCAGACTTGGAAAAAGCCATTTTGACAAAGCTCTTGGAAAAAGCGACAGCAAAGGTTTTGCAAACATTACAACATGGCAGCACTGTAGAGCCGAATATTACATTCCGGGAGCCGGATGGATTCCTACAGACCCAGCCGACATTACAAAACTTGAACTTGTAGAAGGTCTTAAATACGACGATCCAAAAGTACAGGAACTTGTAAAAAGATATCTGCATTCATGGGAAATGAACTGGATGGCATTCAACCACGCAAGAGATTTCGTACTTTATCCAAGACCTACTCAATATCCTTTAAATATGTTCGGATATCCTTATGCGGAAGTAAATGACGATGTATTAAATTATTACGTACCGAAAAGTTTTGAATACAAAATCACATCTCAGGAGCTGTTTTAAAAAATGGTTAAAAAAATAGACTGTAAAAACCTACCGTGTCCCGAACCGGTACTTAGAACAAAAGAAGCCCTTGAAGAGATGGAAGAGGGGATTTTGGAAGTTGAGCTGAACTCCTTCTCTTCCGTCCAAAACGTTAAAAGATTCGTGCAAAACCAGGGACTTTATTTTGAAATTAAAAAAAACGGCAACAATACAACGATTATAACGGTGGTTAAAGGCTATGAATGCGAGCTGCCGCAAAATAATTTTGATTCTTCAAAAGAGACAAAGTCTTTTTGGGCATTAATTACAGGCGCAATAATTACGGCTATTCTCGCAAGTACGTGCTGTCTTGGTCCATTACTGTTTTTGATTTTCGGTGTGAGCGTCAGTTCGCTCAGTTTCCTACACGTATTTGCGCCATACAGAGACTATTTTTTAGCGGCTGCAGTATTGATTATCGGATATTTATGGTTTAATTATTTCTTTAAAATAAGAAGAAGACCGGTTTGCGAAGGAAGTATATGCAAAAATTACGTAAAATATTTAACGATAGGGACGGTAGTCACTCTTATTATGTTAACATTCCCTTACTGGGGACAATATTTGGCAGGAGATTAAAATGAAAAAATTATTGGCTATTGTTTTATTTGCTTTTTCCATCTCTTACGCTCTTGAAACGGCTATTATTGAAGTGGACGGTATGACGTGTCCATTGTGTACTACTGCAGTAAAACACTCTCTTAAAATGACACCCGGTGTCAAAAAAGTAAAAGTAAGACTAAATACAAAACTGGCGACGGTAGTGTTTGACGAAAATAAAACGAGCGTAAAAAAACTGCTTCACGCAATTGAAGTGGTTGGATATAAAGGTAAATTACTAAAAATTTTAAAAGGAGACAAATATGAAAGTACTAATAGTTTTTAACCACGAACCTTATGATGGAAGCGACGTTGCTTGGAACGGTTTGAGACTTGCGAAAAAACTTGCTGAAAGAGGAAACGAAGTGAGAATTTTCCTTATGAACGATTCTGTTGACCTTGCAAGAGAATGCAATAAAAAGCCTGAGAATTACGACAACGATTTGGTTGCAATGCTAAAAGAAATGTATCAAAATAAAGAAGTAGAGCTTAAAGTATGCGGTACATGTCAGGCAAGATGCGGTATTTACAAAAACGAACCATATTTCGCACCTGAAATTAAGGCGACTATGAACGATTTGGCACAGTGGGTTGAAGAAAGTGACAAAATTTTAACTTTTTAAAGGAATTAAATGCTAAAACTCAACAATGAGGCAAAACTTACAAAATACGTCCGGGCTGCAGGCTGAGCAGGCAAACTGGCTCCGGAGGAGCTAAACGACACAACATCCGTACTCAAAGGCATAGACAATAATTTAATTGTCGGATTCGAAGGAAATGAAGACGCGAGTATATATAAAATAAACGACGATTTGGCACTCGTTCAGACGGTTGATTTTATTACGCCCGTAGTCGACGACCCGTTTGTATACGGCCAGATTGCAGCGGCGAATTCTTTAAGCGACGTATTTGCAATGGGCGGAGACGTTAAAACAGCACTGAATCTGGTCGGATTTGACTCATGTCATCATACACGGGAAATTTTAAAAGAAATTCTAAGGGGAGGGGAGGATAAAATCAATGAGTGCGGAGGCGTTCTTGCAGGCGGACATACGATAGAAACGCCGGAAATGATTTACGGTCTGAGCGTAACGGGTTTTGTTCATCCTCAAAAAATAATAAGAAACAACACTTTAAAAAAAGACGACGTTATAATTCTTACTAAACCTCTTGGAATGGGAATTTTAACTACAGCAATAAAAGCCGATCTGGTAGATGAAAAAACGGCTGCCGAAGTAGCAGAAATATTGAGGACTCTAAATTATAAAGCGTCTTTAATCGCAAGGGAAACAGGCGTAAACGCCATGACAGACGTTACAGGTTTCGGACTGCTCGGGCATCTGTATGAAATGGCAAGGGAAAATTTCACCGTGGAAGTTGAATTTGACAAGGTTCCTTTCTTGAAAGAAGCCATAAACCAGGCAAGTATGGGGATTATTCCTGCTGGGACATATAACAATCAGATATTTGTCGAAAAACACGTGGAATTTGTTAAAAATCTCTCTTTTGAAGAACAGATGATTTTATACGACGCTCAAACAAGCGGCGGACTGCTCATATCTCTTCCACAGGAAAAGGCATACGATTATCTTCAAAAAGCACAGAAAGATGGTGTTTTTGCAAAAGAAATCGCAACCGTTAAAGATTTTCAG
>Ga0256843_1003772_pt1 | contig 10374 bp, 10 predicted proteins | sample AlvinellametaG_FD_191572 | JGI IMG/M metagenome (GOLD analysis project Ga0256843, IMG submission 191572) | Pompeii worm associated microbial communities from hydrothermal vent at the East Pacific Rise, Pacific Ocean - Alvinella | ecosystem: Host-associated > Annelida > Integument > Unclassified ... | reverse complement strand
AGATGTGTCTTTCCACACCGTTCACAATAGAGATATTTAAAATTCCCTCTGGTAGGCAAAAAAAGAAGTGACTGATTTTTTTCTATAAAGTTTTGGTGCAGTGCCTTTAAAATTGTAGCGTCAATACACTCTCCCCTTATAAACTGATATGATTTTTTTGTTTGAATATAGGGGGTTTGGAGCCTTACTACTTCATACTTATAGTAACTTGCCACCGAAGGGGTTGCTGAAGCCAAAAGTACTTTGGCACCCATTCTCTGCCCCATCAATATGGCAACATCACGTGCATGATAGCGTGGACGCATTTGTGCTTTGTACGAGTCATCATGCTCTTCATCTACAATAATCAATCCTAAATTTTCCAAAGGGGTAAAGAGTGCCGAACGCGCCCCAGCAACAATACGTATCTTTCCCTCTTCAATTCCTTTGAGAATGTGTGTTTTTCTCTTTTTGGTAATTTTGGAGTGCCACATTGCCACACGCTCACCAAAATAGACCTTTAAACGTTTTTCCATCTGAGGACTAAGAGAGATTTCAGGCATAAGAAAAATCGCTGTTTTTCCCTCTTTTAACATCTGTACCATCAATGCGATAAAAATTTCTGTTTTTCCTGACCCTGTGACTCCAAAAAGCAAAGCACGCTCTTTGGTTAAAAGTCTCTTATATACCCTCTCTTGTTCCAATGAGAGTTGTGGAGAAAGAGAGTCTTTTTTTATTTCTGGAATTTGCTCTTGAGCAGTGGTAGGGTAAGGTAAAAAGAGAGAGAGGGCTTCAGAAAAAGAGGAAAAATAATACATTCCAATAAATTTGGCAATTTCCATTTGTATCTTACGATACACATAGGGTAGTATAGTACTGATTTCATAGGTTTGGAAAGCTGGTTTTTCAACTTCGTGGAGAATCACTGCCTCTTTTTGCGTACTTTTTAAAGGAACAGAAACAATCATGCCCTGCGTCAATTTCTTGGAAGAAGCATAAGTTAAGAGAGGAGCGCTTGACTTTAGAAGCATAAGTTCGTAGTAGTTCACTTAAGTTTATTTTATACTCTCATTTTCAGGGCATTTGCCCTGACTTATTTTTGTTTAGAGGTCATCTAACCCATCAACATCGCAATCATCTTTAAGCAGTTTATTTTCTGTCACATTAAAGTCACAGGTACTGCCGTCTGGTGCGGTAAAGGTAAAGACATCTCCACTTCTTGACCAGTGTGCATCTAAAGGATACTCAAGCAATTCTTCAGCAGCAGAACCATTGATATCATCAAAGTTACCACGTAAAATACGCTTTTGTCTCTCTGTAGCAATCGCAGAACGCAATGCGCCTACTCCTGCTCTTGCTTTTGTAACAATCGCATCATCTCTTGTCGCAGCCAGTTTCGGAATGGCAACCCCTGCTAAAATACCCACTACTACAATGACAAATACCAATTCAATCATTGTAAATGCCTCTTTGAAACCTTTACTCTGCACAGCCTATCCTTTTTTATCATCATTCTTTAAAGAGAAGATTATAGCATAAAAAAGAGTAGAAAATCTCTTCTTACACCATCATTTTCTTAGTGAAGAATCCTTATTCCTGCTAAATGGTACTCTTTGTTACTAATTGCCTGTATTGCAGGTATCTTTTTCACTGTTTCACAAATAGGGTCACTTGTATCTGAACCATCTGAAATCGTTAAATTCCCATCATCTTCTGTCTTAAAAGAGAGACATGCAATATCATTATGACAAAGCAAAAAAGTTTCAGGACTAATATCAACCGAAGAGTCTGCATGGGTACCACACTCTGTATCAACAGTAATATCGGTTAATTCAGTAATTTTACCATCTACCCAACCACGATTCCCCTGTGACGTGTAAAAAGTTTGAAAATCAGTTAAAAGATTTCTTGCATTGGAAACCATTTTACTTACTTCTGCATCATCCCTTGTTGCCTCTAGTTTTGGCAAAGCTGTTCCAGCAAGTATCCCAATAATGACAATTACAAAAATGAGCTCTATCATTGTAAATGCTTTTTTCATAATACCACCTTATTCGATAAGATGCCATCATGCAATAATGTTAAGTATCTGATTAATATGTCATATTATAAAAGGGAGAATATATATAAAAAGCAGATTTATATATGGTATGAAGGCATCCTATCTCTTCCCTCATTACGGGGAAAGAAATAGTAGAGATAGAACAGATTTATCTTACGATTGTCTGTCCACCAAGTTTATGTGTTTTAACCAATGGTACAAATGCTTTATCTTTTTGTACTGCTTTTGCTACTGCTGTAGTAGAAGCTCCATTAGTAACGGTTAAGTCTGTGTCAGATGAGTTAATATCAACAACATCTGCTGTATCATCACACATATAAAGAAGTGTTCCATCAAATGTTGTAGCACTTGTTGCTTGTGTTGAACAAGATGTATCTGTAAAGAGAGGTACATCTGTTACATCTAATACAGATGCACTTTGCCATTTAGTTAACCCTTGAGAAGTATAGAAGTTTTTTGCATCCTCTACTACTGTTCTAGTGTTTGCGATAAGTGAAGAGATTTTTGCATCGTCTCTTGTTGCTGCCAATTTAGGAATTGCTACTGCTGCCAAAATACCAATAATTACAATTACAAAGATCAATTCGATCATTGTGAATCCGCGTCTCATGTTAGTCATGATAAACTCCTTAAAATAAATTTTTAGTACCAGTTCAATAACCGGCCTAGTGTTATTGTAGTACTTTTATTCTTAAATTTATATAAAATACTAGAGGCTATCGAGTGTTTCTATGAGTAACTCTATCTCCTCTTCATACGAAGCTGACTGTTTAGCAAGACGCAGATAGGCTCTAAGCAGTTTATCTGCCCTGTTATCTACATGAAGTTGAATACCCGATTTTGCCAAATCTTCAATCACAAAGTCTGCAAACTGCTCTTCAAATTTAATTTCATAGCGATTACCACATATTGTAAGCCCCACATTTTTCATAAACATCCCTTTTACTGCTCTGTATAAAGTAGAGAAATCTTCTTCTCTCTACCTTATCACATACTTTATTATGGTTTGTATTGTATTATGTTATAGCTTATATCCACCACTTTGAAAAAGTGTGTAGAGAGAGTCATTGAATGACGCTGTTTTCTATTAAATACTTACATTAATAAATTATTTTCAAAGGAAGCCCATGCCCCCGTTTACACTTCACAGCACCTATACTCCCGCAGGTGATCAACCCTCTGCCATTGCTTCGCTTGTAGCCTCTCTTGAGAGAGGCAATCGTTACCAGACACTACTGGGAGTGACAGGTTCAGGAAAAACCTATACTATGGCAAAAGTGATTGAAAAGACCCAAAAACCCACCCTTATTATGACACACAATAAAACACTTGCGGCACAACTCTATTCGGAATTTAAACGTTTTTTTCCCAACAATCATGTAGAGTATTTTATCTCCTACTATGACTACTATCAGCCTGAAGCCTATCTTCCAAGACAAGATTTGTTTATTGAAAAAGACTCTTCTATCAATGAAGAGCTTGAACGTCTTCGTCTTAGCACTACTGCCTCTCTGCTCAGTCATGAAGATGTGATTGTGATTGCTTCTGTCTCTGCCAATTATGGACTGGGGTCTCCAGAAGATTACCGTTCTATTGTCCAAACACTCTGTGTCGGAGAAACATACACTCAAAAAGCACTTCTTTTACGACTGGTCGATATGGGATACAAACGCAATGATGATTTTTTTGACAGGGGGCATTTTAGAGTAAATGGTGAAGTCATCGACATCTACCCTGCCTACTCTGAAGAGTTTGCCCTGCGTATTGAATTTTTTGGAGATGAGATAGAAGCCCTCTATCATTTTAATACCCTCAATGGTGAAAAAGAGCAGACCATACAGGAGGTAACACTCTACTCTGCCAATCAGTTTATTGTCTCTAAAGAGAAACTTGCCCGTGCCATCAAGCGTATTGAAGAAGAGCTTCACGAACGCCTTGCCTATTTTCAAAAAGAGGGTAGAATGGCTGAATATACTCGGCTGAAACAGCGTACAGAATTTGATTTGGAAATGTTGGAAGCAACAGGTATGTGTAAAGGCATTGAAAACTATTCACGTCACCTTACAGGTAAAAAAGCAGGAGAAACCCCCTACTCTATGATGGATTATTTTGAAGTAATGCATGATGACTATCTTGTCATTGTTGACGAATCACATGTCTCTCTCCCACAGTTTCGTGGTATGTATGCAGGAGACAGAAGTAGAAAAGAGGTGCTTGTAGAGCATGGATTCAGACTCCCTTCAGCACTTGACAACCGTCCCTTGATGTTTGACGAATATATTGACAAAGCCCCACACTATCTTTTTGTTTCTGCTACACCTGCCCCCCTAGAGACCTCTCTCTCTTCAGTTATTGCCCAACAGATTGTTCGTCCAACAGGGTTGCTTGACCCAGAAATAGAAGTGGTTGACTCTACCTATCAGGTAGAACACCTCTATGACAAGATGAAAGCTGTTTTGGAGAGAAAAGAGCGTATTCTTGTCACGGTATTGACAAAAAAGATGGCAGAGGCTTTGACAAACTATTATAATGACTTAGGACTCAAAGCACGCTATATGCACTCTGACCTTGATGCGATTGAACGCAATCAAATTATCCGTTCGCTACGTTTGGGAGAGTTTGATATTCTTATAGGGATTAATCTGCTCAGAGAGGGGCTTGATTTGCCAGAAGTCAGTCTTGTTGCCATACTCGATGCAGACAAAGAGGGGTTTTTACGCTCTCAAACTGCACTGATTCAAACAGCTGGACGTGGGGCAAGAAATGTCAACGGAAAAGTATTGATGTATGCCAAAAAAATCACTGACTCCATGAAAGCAACCATTGACATCACCCAAAAACGCAGAAAAAAACAACTTGCCTACAATCAAGAACACCATATTACCCCTACCACTACCGTACGCGAACTCGACACCAACCTTAAAGTAGAAGAGACAGAAGCACTACCTTACACAAAACAAAGCAGAGACGATAAAATGCCAAAAGCTGAACGTCAACAACTCATAAAAATACTCAAAGCCAAGATGCTTTCTGCTGCAAAAAATTTGGAATTTGAAGAAGCAGCACGTCTTCGTGATGCAATTGCAAAGATTAAAAAACTTTGATTTTCTCCTCTCTGGCTCACCATGTAAATACGAAATTGGTTATAATAAGAGAATTTTTCACTGTAAGGTATAGCAATGATAGACCTCAACTCTTCCCAACTCTATTTTAACCGTGAGTTAAGCTGGCTTCAGTTTAACTCTCGTGTACTCGCACAGGCACTTGATGAGAAGCTTCCTCCCCTTGAAAGACTGAAATTTCTTGCCATTTACGGTACCAATCTTGATGAATTTTATATGATTCGTGTCGCAGGGTTAAAAGCACTCTTTAAAGCACGTATTCAAGAGAGTGGCGCAGACAAACTCACCCCTACCGAACAACTCGATGCCATACGTGACTATCTACACAAAGAGAAAGAGGTGCTTGAAAACTGTTATGCCTCTATTATTTCTGAACTTCACAACCATGGTGTCCATGTCAAAAACTATGATATGCTTAAATCCAAAGAGCAAGCAGAGATAAAAGAGATTTTTTTTAATGAAATCTTTCCTGTGATTATTCCTATTGCTGTCGATGCAACCCACCCCTTTCCTCATCTGAATAACCTTAGTTTTGGTCTGGCAATCACCCTTGAAGATGATTCTAAAAACATTAAACACGGTCTTATCCGAATTCCACGTATTCTTCCGCGTTTTATTCAAGTGGGGCATACCTTTGTTCCTATTGAGAGCGTGGTAGAACACTTCTCTTCTGAACTCTTTCCAGGGTTTACACAACTTGCCTCTACCCCCTTTAGAGTGACACGAAATGCCGATATTGAAATTGAAGAAGAAGAAGCCGATGATTTTCTTGAAATTCTTCAAGAGGGCTTACGTTCACGAAACAAAGGTTCTCTCATTCGTCTAGAACTCATGGAGGGTGCCGATCAGGGATTGTTGACATTTCTGCTTTCACACCTCAATCTTGATGAAAATGATATCTACTCCTACAAAGGCGTACCACTTAATTTGGGGACACTCTGGCAAATTGTAGGAGACAAAGCACTCTCTCATCTTGTGCTTCCTACCTTTACTCCCAAAACCCTCCCCCCACTCGACAGTGAAAATATCTTTAAAGCCATAGAGAAACAAGATGTCCTGCTCTATCACCCTTTTGACAGTTTTGAACCTGTAATACAGTTTATCAAAGAGGGTGCAGGTGACCCTGATACCCTTGCTATTCGTATGACTCTCTATCGTGCAGGACAGAAATCACCTATTATCAAAGCACTGATTGATGCAGTAAGAGAGGGAAAACAGGTTACTGTACTTGTCGAACTCAAAGCACGTTTTGATGAAGAGAATAACCTCCGTTGGGCAAAAGCACTTGAAGATGCAGGAGCCCATGTTGTCTATGGTATCCCTGGCTTGAAAGTACATGCAAAAATTGCACAAATTATTAAACGCAAAGGTAAAAAGCTACAAAGTTACGTGCATCTTGCCACAGGAAACTACAACCCAAGCACCGCCAAAATTTATACCGATATCTCCTATTTTACCTCTAAAGAGGTCTTTGGTACCGATGCGACACACTTTTTTCACTTTCTCACAGGGTTTTCTACCTATACCAAACTCGATACACTCTTTATGGCTCCCGTACAGATTAAACCCAAACTGATTAAACTGATTGAAAAAGAAGGAAAACAGGGAAAACGCGGGCATATTATCTTAAAAGCCAATTCACTCGTAGATAAAGATATTATCAAAGCACTCTACATGGCTTCTCAAGAGGGGTGCAAGATTGACCTTATTATCAGAGGAATCTGCTCTCTTAGACCAAAAATCAAAGGGGTGAGTGAAAATATTACTGTCTCTTCTATTATTGGAAAATATCTTGAACACCCCAGAATTTACTATTTTAAACACAATAAAGTCAACTGTTTCATCTCTTCTGCTGACTTGATGCCTAGAAACCTGATACGCCGTATTGAGTTGATGACACCTATTTTAGAAGAGAAACTCACACAGAAAATTATACAGATACTGATGTTACAACTTGCCGATAACCAACTAAGATGGGAACTGCAAGAAGATGGAAACTATGTAAAAGTACCTCTGCTTGGCAAGGCTGTCAACAACCATGAAGTACTTGAACAGTATGTTAACAAAATTTATGACAAAACCAAAAAAGAGACCCCTGATTATGTCAGTCGTCTGGCAAGTCGTATACTTAAAGAATCATAGGAGAAAAAGCAATGTTACTAAAATTTAAAGAGTGGACACCTACCCTTGGCAAAAATGCTTGGGTAGCAGAAGGTGCTTCGGTTATTGGACGTACACAAATGGGAGAAGACAGTGCCGTATGGTTTGGATGTGTCATCCGTGGAGATGTCCATTTTATTACCATAGGTGACCGTACCAATATTCAAGACCTCAGCATGATTCATGTTACCCACCATAAAAAGGCAGATATGTCAGATGGCAATCCGACACATATCGGAAATGATGTCACGGTAGGTCACAGAGTCATGCTCCATGGCTGTACCATTGAAGATGCCTGTCTTATTGGCATGAGTGCCACCATTCTTGATGGTGCTGTCATTGGAAAAGAGTCTATTGTCGGTGCAGGAAGCCTCGTAACCAAAAATAAAAAATTTCCACCCCGTTCATTGATTATGGGCAGTCCTGCCAAAGTGGTTCGTCAACTTACCGATGAAGAGGTAGCAGAGCTGTACGCTTCAGCACAACGCTATGTCGCATTTAAAAATGAATATTTAAGTTAAGAAAGGGAAATAATGCAACACACCATTGCAAAGAGTTTTAAAGATCTTTTTTCAGGTACGGTACTTGCCTTTATGGCAAAAACAACCCTGCTCTCTTTGAGTGTCACCCTCTTGCTTATATGGCTACTGAAAGATACACTCTCTACATTTGTTACCCACTATCTCTCATGGATTCCATGGGAGTGGTTACAGACAAGTGGTACAGCCGTAGCCACCATTGCCATTGCCTATATGCTCTTTATTTTGGTACATGCCGTCATCACCTCTTTCATGATTGAACCTCTGCTTATCGCATTGGCAAAAAAACACTATCCTGAAGTAGCAGTGGTAGGGTCTCCTGATATGACAACTTCTATTTTACTCAGCCTTAAAGCGGGAGGTCTATTTTTAGTACTCTTTCTTCTTACTTTTCCTCTTATGTTTATTCCACTTATTGGTGCCGTATGGATGCTCTGGCTCTGGTCTATTTTGCTCAAAGCACCTGTTATTTATGATGTCAGCGCTCTGTTTATTGCAGACAAAAGCAAAATAAAAGAGAAAACAAAAAAATCTACCCTTATGGCAATGATAGCAGCAGGATTTAACTATATTCCTCTTCTTAACATCTTTGCCCCTGTCTTTGCAGAAATTCTCTTTTTACACCATATTTTGGGAAAAGAGGCATCTTAAGAGACACAAGAGGCTTTCTCTTTTTTATGTGTACGCTCTTTTTTGCTGGAGGTAGAAAACTGTAAGAGGTCATCGGTACTTTTTACATACGCAGGAAGGGTTTCAAAACTTTTCTCCATTACTTTGGCAGCACAGAGGGCATCACTATATGCTCTGTGGTGCGTTGCCGTTTCAATCTCTAAAAATTCAATAAGATACCCTAACCCATAGCGTTCACTCTCAAAAGTACGTCTGGCAAGTTCAATGGTACAAAGTTTCGGATTGCCAATGGCTCCCAAACCAAAACGCTCAAAAGAGGCCGTGAGAAAACTATGGTCAAAGTTTGCATTATGTGCCACAAAGACAGCATCTCCCATAAAGTGCCTTAACTGTCTCAACGCCTCTCTGCGTGTAGGTGCACCAATAAGATCGGTAGGTTCTATCCCTGTAATTTTTGTAATATATTCAGGCAAAAAAGCACACTCGACAAAGGTTTCCATACGGTCAACAATCTCTCCTTGTTCAATCATCACCGCCCCAATCTCAATCACTTGTGAGGTAATAGGCTTACTGCCGTTTGTCTCAATATCTATCACGCAATATTTTTGTGCTTCATAGGGGGTAAAAAAGGTTTTAAGCCGATAGCGACCATCACTCTCTTGTTCGATAGGATAGCCTGATGCCTGAAGGAGAAGAAAGATGGTATCACTCTCTTCAAAAAGTGTGGTATGCTTCATGACAATCTCTTGGTATTGTGCTTCAGTCAATATTCCGTTATGTTTACGAAATACCTTTGTCAATGCCTCAAAGACTTTTTGCATAGCGTAGAAACTGCTCCACTTTTTTAGGGTCTTTTTTCCCTTTGACAGACTCTACACCCGAACTGACATCTACACCATAGAAGCCATAGGATTTTACTTCTGAAATATTTTCAGGAGTCAACCCTCCTGCAAGAATAATTTTTGAACAATCCACCCCTTGAAACCATTCAAGGTTTAAACGCTTTCCACTCCCACCGTAACTTTCACAAAAAGCATCTACCAATCGGTATCGGTCAGCAAAAATATGTATATCTTCTGGTGATTTGGCACGTACCACAGGCAGTGTTTTTAAGGCAATGGCATCAAGAGACTCTTCATCAACTTCAAAATGAATTTGAGCCAAAGAGATATTGGAGTATTTACATACCGTCTCTATGGTTTCAATCCCTTCATTGACAAACAACCCTACTCTCTCTACAAAAGGGGGGAGTTGGTCAATAATACGCTTGGCATCTTTAGGGGTAATATAGCGTGGGGATTGGTTGTAAAAAACAAAACCCAAAGCATCTGCACCACAGGCAACCGCATGCTGTGCATCTCTTAAGTTGGTGATTCCACAAATTTTTACACGCATACCGTACCTTTCACTTTTAAAGTTATATTCATACCTCTCATTCTCCCACTCCTTATTTTAATGCTTTAATTGCAGAGCGAATGCCCTCAGGATGCTTATAGACAAATGAGCCTGCAACCACCACATCAACCCCCGCCTCTTCCAATGCTTTGACATTGACATCATTGACACCACCATCCACTTCAATCAGACACTCTGGATTGTAGTGTGTAATCATCTTTTTAAGACGTTTGGCTTTTTCAATCACTGAAGGAATAAATGTCTGTCCTCCAAAACCGGGATTGACACTCATTAAGAGTACCATATCTAAATCTTCTAGTAAAAACTCTACTGCTTCAGGAGGAGTATGAGGGTTGAGTACCACCGCAGGTCGAATGCCTAGTGAACGGATTTTTTGAATCAGTCGATGGGGATGCTTCTCTTCTTCGATATGAAACGAGATAAACTCTGGTTTTAAAGGAGCAAAAAGATCTACAAAAAAACTGTT
>Ga0256843_1003771_pt1 | contig 10374 bp, 11 predicted proteins | sample AlvinellametaG_FD_191572 | JGI IMG/M metagenome (GOLD analysis project Ga0256843, IMG submission 191572) | Pompeii worm associated microbial communities from hydrothermal vent at the East Pacific Rise, Pacific Ocean - Alvinella | ecosystem: Host-associated > Annelida > Integument > Unclassified ... | reverse complement strand
CTAAAAAAGTTTTCATCTTAGCTTCTATTCCGTTTTTTTGCCATATTATAGCCTACTGAAATTAAAAAAAATATAAGATACTATTTAGGGCTTTGAGTGTTCCTATTTTTAGGAAAAATTGTTATATTTATTTAAAAAGAGAGTTAAGTAGATAGTTCTACTCTTTTTTCCCCTTAGGAGGTTTAAATTCACAACAATCACTAACCGTCTTTTGCGGATATTTTATATACTCATATCCATTATGGATGGTATATATACCAAAAGCAATTACAGCAATAGAGGCAATCTTTATAATAAAGTCTCTAAGAGAGCTATTTTTATAGATTCCAACAAAAAAGCCTAAGCTAAAGAGTGCTGGAATTGTGCTAAGTCCAAATGTAAACATCACAACTCCACCCCAAAAAGGGCTCCCTGTGCTAGCAGAAGTTACTGCAAAAAAGTAAACTAACCCACACGGTAAGAGTCCATTTAGAAGCCCTAGTATATAGAAGCTATAGAGACTTTTAGTCTGGAGGGTTTCTCTAAATATTTTTCTATACCATGAGAAGTTATGCATTGAGTGTTCTATTCTATTTAAAAACTTTAGTTTTCCAAGAAGTGATAGACCACTTAAAATCATAAAAACTCCAGCAACAATAAGTAAAGTTCCATTTGCAATATTGTTAAATGTGGCAACACCTCCTAAATATCCAAATAGAACTCCTAATACTGTGTAGGTTGTAACTCTTCCAAAAGAGTAGAGTAGGTGGGCTAGGGTCTGTTTTGATTTTGACCATCTACTATCTATTTTTGTGCTACTATATGCAATAATTATCCCACCACACATTCCAACACAGTGGCTAAATGAACCTAAAAAGGCTATGGTTATAATGGATATAATATCAATTGCTTCCATTCTCATCCTTTTTTAGTTTTAGGAGTTGCTGTCTAATTTTTGGATTTCTCATTGTCTCTCCTCTTAGAGTTAAAATTCTCATCTCTTCAAATGAGATTGTATTTTCTTTTCTATTTTTATATGCACCAAACCCATACTTCATAGGAGTTAGTTCATCTTTTGTATAGTAGGCTTCTCTTCCATCTATCCACTCTTTTGTATCTCTAGCATAGACCCAAATTTTAGCTTTGTCTCTAAAGTCTCTCTTTTCTAACCACTTAACCATTCCTCCATGGTCATGAAAAAACCATGTATTTCCATTTGGGGCAACAACTTCAGATGCATACTCTAAGCTATCTATTACCATTCCACACTGACTATCTTGATAGTGGTGTAGTTTAATTGGGAGTGGTTTTGCATCAAAATTTCCTTTTTTTATTGTTACCATACCTTTTTCTTCTGCTAAATTAAAAAAAATTGCAACTATTAATCCAATAATAAAAATGGTTATAACTATTGGTTTTATGGACTTCATTGACTCTCCTTTTTAGAAAACATTTAGTATTTAATTTTGTTTAAGTTTGTTTTTGCTATAATTTCACTGTAACGACATAAGATATTTATCTTTAGTATTCCCCCTATTTCTAAAACCGCTAAAGAGCAAGAAAGCAATCTATTATTTGTCGTTACAAAAAATCCCCCATTTTGGGGGTAATTAAGATTTAGGAGTTATCATAAAATACCCTTTTCCCCTATTTTTGATAACTCTGTGATATAAATCTATTTTACTGTTCATGGATATATAGACATTATTCTCCTTTAGTTGTAGTAGGTAGCCATAAGCAGATGATAGATTTGCGGTAGCTTCGATAGGATTTATTGAGAACGGTGTCATAGCTCCTGTTAAAACAATTCTTTTATCTAAATTAGCACGGCTTAAATATTGAGCCGTCTTATCTATTGTATCAGTTCCATGAACTATAATAATCCTATCCTCTACAGCACTCTTTACTATATTTAAAATCTCTTCTCTATCATCTTGCGTCATATCTAGGCTATCTTTACCTATAATATTTACTATTTTAAGTTCTGTTAACCATGCTTTTGCAATCTCTTTTATTGCTTCTCCACTCTTATCTATTTCTAATTTTCCAGTTACTCTATTATAGACTTTATTAAAAGTTCCTCCAGTATTTATAATTAAGATATTTTGCACTAGTTAACCTTTAGTTAATAAAATTTATACAATATTCTATCTAATCGTGTTAAAATACCAAATTAATTTTAATATATGGAGATAGAATATGATAATGAAAGGTAAAAAAGGTGTAGTCCTTGGAATTGCAAATAAAAAATCGATAGCCTATGGGATTGCAAAGGCTTGTAGAGACCAAGGAGCAGAATTAGCAATTACATATTTAAATGAGAGATTTGAAAAGAAACTACAACCAATTGCTAAAGAGCTTGGGTGTGAGGATAGATTATATCCTTGTGATGTAACAAAGCCAGAAGAGATTAAGGCTCTAAAGGACTCTTTAGAAAAGGATTTTGGAGAGATTGATTTTATTGTTCACTCAATAGCATTTGCACCAAAAGAGGGATTAAGTGGTAGATTTATAAATATCTCTAAAGATGCTTTTAATATTGCAATGGATATTTCAGTCTATTCCCTAATTGAGATAACAAGAGAGTTAAAGCCTATACTATCAAATAACTCATCAATATTAACTCTTAGCTATCTTGGTGGGGTTAGATTTGTTCCAAACTATAACTTAATGGGTGTTGCAAAAGCTGCTTTAGAGATGAGTGTAAAGTATATGGCTGAAGACTTAGGAAAAGATGGAATTAGAGTAAATGCTATTAGTGCAGGACCTATTAAAACCCTAGCTGCTGCTGGGATTGGGGACTTTTCATTTTTACTCAAATGGAATACAGCACACGCACCACTTAAGAGAAATGTGACAATTGAAGAGGTTGGAAACTCTGGGATGTATCTTCTCTCAGACTTAAGTTCAGCAGTAACAGGAGAGATACACTATGTAGATGCAGGGTTTAATATTATGGGGCTTCCAGCTGTTACATTTGATGAGAAGGGAAAAGCTACTATTGCTTGGAATGGGACAAATTAATTTTAATAAGATTTTAACCATCTATGGTAGAAATAGTGTTTTAGAGGCTTTAGAGAATAGAGATATATCTATTCTAAAGCTTCACCTCTCTAAAACCAATAAGAGTAGTAAATCTTTAGAAAAAATATTAAAGTTAGCTAAGAGTAGAGGTGTAGAGATTGCTATATATAATACAAAAAGAGAACTCTCCTTTATATCTAAAAACTCTAAACAGGACCAAGGTGTAGCACTAGATATATATATGCCAAAGTTTTTAAGTGAGAGTGAGTTTTTAAGAACAGCTAAAAAAGGGTATAGACTCTTAGCATTAGATACCATAAATAATCCTCAAAATTTAGGAATGATTATTCGTTCTGCTACTGCTGGGAATATTGATGCTATAATCCTCTCAACCTCTAAAAATTCAACAAAAATCTCACCTTTAGTAGTAAAAGCTAGTGTTGGGACAATATTTAAACTTCCAATTATTCAAACAAAAAACCTAAAAAAGAGCTTGGAGATATTTAAGAGAGATGGAGCTAGATTATATACTCTCTCAAGTAGAGCTAAAAAAAGTTATAGAGATGAAAATTATCCATCCAAGAGTGTTTTTATCTTAGGAAATGAGACAAATGGGGTAAGAGAGGATATAGAAGAGTTATCAGATAGCTCAATATCTATTCCCATGAGAAGAGGTGTAGAGTCTTTGAATGTGGCAGTTACTGCCTCATTAATTGCTTTTAGTAATCTCTAGTCTCTATTCTCCTCTTCATCTTCTTGTTTTTCTCTTTTGGGCTTCTCTTTTACTCCATCTTTTGGTAGTCTAATTATAAATGTAGTCTTTTTATTTAGAGAGCTAATTACCTCTAGGGTTCCATTTACTCTTTCTATCATATTTTTGCTCATATATAGTCCAAGACCTGTTCCTTTTGTTTTATGTTTAGTTGTAAAGTATGGATCAAATATTTTCTTTTGGATCTCTTTTTTAATTCCACCTGCATTATCTTGGACAGTTATAATTAGTTCATTATTTTTATGATATACGCTAATTGTTATTTTCCCATTTTGAATATTTCTATCCTCAAAAGCATCTCTAGCATTATTGATGAGGTTCATAATTGTATGTTTTATATCATTTTCATAGCCTTTATAGTTTATATCCTCTGGACAGTTTAACTCTATTTTTATATTAGATTTTTCTAGGGTTTCACCTATTAGTTTTATAGTTGACTCTATTGTATTTTTAATATTAAATGAGTGAGGAATATCCTCTTTATCTACAAATCTTCTAAAGTCGTCAATTGTGTTTGATAGAAACTGTATTGAGTTATTTATTTTTTCTATCATATCATCAATATCAATTTCATCTTTTCTTCCAAGTTCTGATTTTATTTTTAAATCATTTAATATCCAAGAGACGGAGTTTAGCGGTTGTCTCCATTGATGAGCAATATTTTCTAAAATTTCTCCCATTGAGGCTAATCTTGATTGTTGATTCATAATAGCTGCTTGTCTTTTTACCTCTTGGACTGCATTATTAATTCTAATTTGAAGTTCATCATTTAGAGTCTGTAGCTCTTTTGTTCTCTGTTCAACTCTAATTTCTAAGTTTTCTGTTAATCTATTTAACTCTTTTGCAGTTTTATGCATAATAGAGTAGAGGTTTTTGTTTGCTATCTCAAATGGTGTTATATTTGTATCTTTATACTCTACCAAATCTATATATTGATTATTTGATTCACTGATTGCTACCAATATAAAAGTGTGGTTGTGATATGTGTGTGGATGATTTTCTTGATTAAAATACTCTTGAGATGTTATATATCCAAAGATATGATTGTTGTTTTTGATATTTGATATATAATGCTTTATTGGAATTCTAAAACCATACTCATAAGATATACAAGCCCCAATCCACAATGCTTCTGCTGGAGTCTCTGAGAGAAATTTATATATCTCTTTTATTCTATTCATCATAGAGTTATAATCACCAATTGAGAGTTGGACTATATCATTTTCATTTAGTTGTTGGGCTGTTGTGATACTCTGTTTTTTTGAATCTATATCTAATATATGAACTGTATATGAGATATTCTCCTTTGTAACATATAGTGGAACTTGTAAAAATACTGAGCGATCATTTTCTATATTTGGAAAATATTTTCTATATATATCTAGTGCTGGACTATTTGCCATACTAAGTATTGTAGAACCTTCAGTTTTTGTAATTTTTTTCTTTTTACTAATTGGTTTCCAATCAAATGCTTGATATAGTTCTACAGATAGATTTTCTCCGTGCCAAAATATTAGAATAATCGCATCTTGATATATTTTATTTTTGTGAAATACAAACGATTTACTATCTTGATGAGCTTTACTTGTAGCCCCACCTCCAAATATTTTTAGATGTCCAAAATCTTTGCCTAGTGAATTTATAAAAAAAGAGGTTTGGCATGTATTAAAGCTAGAGAGTATCTCTATTGCTTGTGTATCTGATTGTAAATATTTTTGTATCTCATTTTTATCGGCTTTATATTCATTTCTACAATCACTTTCTGTATAATTTCTACTCAAATCTAAGACTAAAGATGATACGCTACTATTTTCTAATTCTATGATAGAAAAAATTGGATCTTCATTTAAATCTGATATTTGATGATTTATAAAACTTGCAAAACTTTGCATTCCTGATATGGTAGCATCTGGAAATAGCTCATTTAATCTATTTAAAATTCTTTTTAGTCTCTTTTTATCATTACTTGGATAATTTATCTCAATAATTAATTTATCTGAATTTTTTATATTATTACTTTTACACCATTTTTTAAATGAATTAAAATTTGTATAGTAGTGAACTAATTGTCTCATAATCTATTATTCCTCTTTAAATATATCTGAACCTATTCTAACCAAATTGGAACCGCACTTTATAGCCAATTCATAATCACTGCTCATTCCCATAGAGCATATTGTAGCACCATATTTTCTTAGATGTTCATATATTCTATATGTCTCCTCAAATCCTTTTTTTATAATATTTTTATCTCTACTCAATGCCCCAATACTCATAACACCTTTAAGATTTAAATTTTTAAATTTCTCTTGAATCTCTAGATATATATCAAAAGCCTCTTGTGGTAAAACACCACTTTTACTCTTCTCTCTTGATGAGTTTATCTGCAATAGAATATTTATTCTTTTATCTTGTTCATTTAATCTATCATTTAGGGCTTTTGCAAGTTTTAAAGAGTCAATTGAGTGAATAAGAGATGGTTTTAATTTTATCAATTTATTTATTTTATTTCTCTGTAAAGTCCCAATCATGTGCCACTCAATTGGAAAGTCTCTCAAAGCTTCTACTCTTTTTTCTAGTTGTTGAACCTGATTTTCTCCAAAGGCTCTTTGTCCCAATTCATAGAGTATTTTAATGCTCTCTTCATCTGTATATTTACTAACTGCTACTATTTTTACAATATGGTGTTCACTTACACTAATTCTAGCTTTTTCTATATTCCAGATAACTCTATCTAAGTTTCTTCTTAAAATATCTCTTCTATTCATATCTTATCCTAATATTTTATTTATATCATTATATATTCCAAGAGCCATAAGGCTAAGAAGTATTATCCAACCCATAATAGTTAACTTATACATAATCTCCTCATTTGGAGGTTTTTTTGTAATTAACTCATATAGATTAAACACAATATGTCCTCCATCTAATGCTGGAATAGGCAGTAGATTTAAAACCCCTAAATTTACAGATATAAGTGCTGTTAGATAAAATAGTATTAATATTCCAGATTGACTAGCTTTTGCTGTCATATCCACAATTGTAATGACTCCTCCAAGTTCTTTTGCTGGAACTGCACCAGTTAGGAGTTTTTGAATACTTTGAAATATTAGAGTAGATGCATATACTGTTTCATGATATGCAAATTTTATCCCATCAATAAAAGAGAACTCCAAATTTTCTTTTGGAAGCATTGGAGCAATTCCTACTACTCTTCTTTCTATTGTCTCTCCAAATTTATTTTTTAATTTTTTGATAGTTGGTTCTATTTTAAACTCTAATACTCTATTATCTCTTAAAATTTTAAAATTTAATACTCCCTTTTGAGACTCTATTATCTCTTTTAGATTATCCCATCTATTAATTTTTATTCCATTTATCTCTAAGATTTTATCTCCTACTCTAAGACCAGCACTTTTGGCTGGAGATTCTTTTGAAAATTCTCCAATTGTAGGACTCAGATAGTGGGAGTAATCAAATAGGGGAGATAGATATGTTCCCATTTGTGAAGCACTAAAATATAGAAAAAAAGCTACAACAAAGTTAGCAAATGGTCCAGCAAGTAGAATAACTATTCTCTGCCAAGGTTTTTTTGAGTTGTAACTATCTATATCTTGGCTTTTAGCTAGTGGATTTGTATCATCTTGACCTTTCATTTTTACATATCCACCAAGAGGAATTATTGATACTGCCCAGATTGTATCTCCTATCTTTTTTGATATAACCTTTTTTCCAAAACCTATACTAAAGGTTTCAACTTTAACCCCAAAAGCCTTAGCTGCTATAAAGTGACCTAACTCATGAAAAAATATTAAAAGTGATAAAATTATTAGTGCAATAAATATACTCATATAAATCCTAAAATTATTTTGGAGTATTATACCAATGTGTTAGTTAATTTTAGAGATACAATTGATATTATATATTTACTATGCTAAAATTAAAAAAATTTATGACAAAAATAAAAAGGAATTAAAAATGGAAAATAATCAAGAGTTTTCAGATTTAGATATTGAAACATCTAAAAATAGTGGCTTTAATACCTCAAACAGTTCAAAAATGGATTTTGATGATATAGAACAAAGAGCATTAAAAAGGGGAGAAAAGGCTAAACTTTTGGTGGAAAAATCTATACAGATGAAATCTCATGTAGAGTCTGAATTAGATAGTGTAGAAGATGAAGTATTAGAGAGTATTGATGAATTAGAGGAGAAAAGAGAGGAGTTTTTTAATGGCTCTTTTAGAGATGGAAAGCTTATATTAGAGAAGTTTAAGTTTGAGTATCCTGTGGATAATGAGAATAGAGATATGAGTCTATCATTAGATAGAAGAGTTGATGATTTACATGTAAAAGATATCTCAACTGGTGCATTTAGCGGATTTTTAATGGCTCTTATAGCAATGATTGGAGTTTTTGGAGGAACAATCTATTTTATTGCTTCAAAGCTTGGGTTAGATTTAAAACTTGAAGATTTTCCAAATATAAATTTGGATATTTCTGTTTATGAGAAGATTTTTGCTTTTGTAAGCAAGCTTGTATTAGGAGAGGAGAATTTTAATTATGGTTTAGCTATTGTAGGTGCAGTTGCTCTACTTATTGGTTTTATTGTATATAAAATTAGAGTTATGTTAAAAGAGAGTCAAAATTATAAAGAGGCAAATAGAATATATGAAGAGACAAATATCTATATTCAAAATTTAAAAGAGCAAATAGATGATTTTAGAAAAATAGGACAACATATAAAAGAGATAATTCCAACTATTACAGACTATGAGTATCTATTGAATGAGAATATTGCAAAATTAAAAAGAGCTTTGCATGTTGAGGGGCAAAAGGAGGATTTCAAAGATTATCATAGCACGACAGTAGAGACTCTAAAAGATACAAAACGATTAATGAGACAAGCAGAAGAGCTTTTGACTACTCCGATTATAGAAAATGGAGCTTTAAAAAATGATGCTGTATTGGTTTTAAATGATACAAAAAATGTATATGATTATTTTATATCAAAAATATATAACTAGCTCTATTGTCTAGTTGCCATTTGTGATGGTGTGAGTTTGGCTATTTTCTAACAACCTTGCTTTAAAGCCAGAATCCCCCGCTTTAGGTTAGCGTGGGGAGTGTGTTAAATTCCATTAAATAGAGAATCCATATCATCTCCTACACTATCTATTTCGTCTTCAGTAGGGAATTGATCTAAATATTTATCAAGTCCTAACTCCTCAATAGTCTCTTTTAGATGTGCTTTTGCCTCTTCAATAGAGACTAATGCTCCATTATATCCTTCTACATTTTGCAAGTTTTCAAATAGTCTATTTAACTCTTCATTGGAAGCTGGAAGAGAGTCTATTCCACTTTTTGTTAACTCATCTAATACATCTTTTGTAAGCTGAATACCATTATCGCTATTACCATCAATATCTAGTGTCTGTAGTAGTCTTGCATTTTCTATATTATCTTCTAGTATAACTACATTATTTTCTAGATTTGTTGTATTTAATTCTCTCAATACAATACCAGCTAATGTAAATGTGCATGTTTTTCCATCTTCAAATGTAAATGTTCCATTACTATCTGTAACTCCTCTTTGAGTTCCACAATCGTAATTTACTCCTTCAACTGCTCCATCTACGTAAAAACCTTTTTTTATTGTCGGTTCACTGATATTTAAATCATTTAGTTCTGGTATATTTGGTTCTGTATTAATATTTGAGGTGTTTATATCTGGAACGTCAATGTCATTACTATTGTTTATCTCTCCTATTCTATTTATTCCATTTTCTAAATCCTCTATAGTAGTGTTATTTTTATCTCCTCCACTTCCGCTACCACAAGCTGTAAATAGAATTAATATAGCACTTAGTATACTTCTTTTAATCATGTTTTACTCCTTAAGTTTTTCTAAATCCATTTGGTCTGCCATTTCAAGCTCTTTAAATATCTCTTCTCTGCTTTTTTTTGTGTTTTTTATTTTATTGTTACCTCCTTCTATATAGCTTCTATCTATATTTACATAGTTTGTTACTCCATTTATTTTTTTATCCGTTGCGACAACACCAATATTTAATTTTTTATCTGTTTCTATTTTGCTATTTTTTATATTAATACTTTGCATAAGTTTATCATTTTTTCCAACCTCTGAACCAATTAATACTCTATTTCCATTTTTAGTAAGCTCTTTTAGATCATTTTTATTTAATCTTACATTGTCAATTTCTATTGCTCTATATGTTTTTGTCACTTTATTTGTATCTATTTTTTGATTTAAAGCTCCAGATTCTAGAGCTTTTTTAAATTCCTCTTTACTTCTTATCTTTACATAAGAGGCATTACCTGTTTTTGTGTATGCTTTATTTTTAGATATTGTTCTAATATATACTTCTTTTACTTTTGAGTGTCTTTTATTAAATCTATCTTCTCCAAGATGAAAATTGTCTCCACTATATAGCATTTGAGATGCTATTCCAGTAATTAAGATTAAACTTAGTTTTTTCATATTTAGCTCCTTATATTTTTTAAAATCTATGTCCTCTTCTTTCTGTTTCAATGTTGATTCCAAAATTACTATTTTTTATTTTACTCTTTTTATCTATCA
>Ga0256843_1003770_pt1 | contig 10375 bp, 9 predicted proteins | sample AlvinellametaG_FD_191572 | JGI IMG/M metagenome (GOLD analysis project Ga0256843, IMG submission 191572) | Pompeii worm associated microbial communities from hydrothermal vent at the East Pacific Rise, Pacific Ocean - Alvinella | ecosystem: Host-associated > Annelida > Integument > Unclassified ... | reverse complement strand
GTCCCATAAGTCCAAAGAGGATTACCCATCCTGCGATAGTGAGGTTAACCATAACAGCTTCACTCGCCTCACGACGAAATATCATCTCATAGAGGTTAAACATAATATGTCCTCCATCAAGAGCAGGAATTGGTAGAAGGTTTAAAACTCCAAGGTTTACTGAGATAAGTGCTGCAAAGAAAAGAACACTCATCCATCCTGCATCTGTTGCATCGGAAGTGAGTTTTACGATGCTGATAACACCACCGAGTTCACTTGCAGGCACCTCTCCAAATAGAAGCTTTTTAACTCCTGTAAAGATAAGTGTAGATGCAAATATAGTTTGATCTGTTGCATATTTCAGACTATCGATAACTCCTAAATCCTGCTTAAATGTTCTACCCGCTGCAGAGATTCCTATCATTTTTCGCTTCACATCTTCACCAAACATATTTTTAGCATCTTTTAGCATAGGTGTTAGTGTAAGTTGTTCTATATAACCTGCTCTCTCAATCTCTAGTTGAAGAACTCCATCTGATTCACTGATAAGCTTGGCCATCTCTTTCCAAGTTTTTACTTTAACACCATTGATAGCACGAATGGTATCGTTAGACTCTAAACCTGCAACAAAAGCGGGTGAATCTTTTACAACCCCTCCAATAACTGGTGCAAGTGCTACTGGAGAGCCAAGAGCGATAACAAAGTACAGAACAAAAGCTAAAACAAAGTTTGCAAGGGGCCCTGCTAAAAGTATAAAAATCTTTTGCAGTGGTGTTTTTGTGTTGTAACTATCAGGATCGTAAGATTTTTTTGTAGGGTCAGAATCATCTTGACCTTTCATCTTTACATATCCGCCAAGAGGAATGGCACTGATACTCCACTCGGTATCGAACTTTTTAAAGCTAAAGAGTTTTTTACCAAAACCGATACTAAAGACCTCTACATAGACACCCATCCAGCGAGCTGCAAGATAGTGGCCAAGCTCATGAAAAAAGATAAGTGCAGAGAGGACAAGAAGTGATACTAGATAACCCATTATTTACCATCCTTCATAAGTGCATTTTTAAATCCCCAGAGGTATTCTAAACCAGAGTAAACTGTTAAAAATGTTGCAAACCAGAGAAGTTCATTTCCATATGGCCAGTGCATTAGTAAAAAACCAATGGCAATCATTTGTGCAACAGTTTTTACTTTTCCAGCCCATGAAGCTTTTACACTGATACCTTCACTGACCGCAACGGTACGAATTCCAGTAATAAAAAGTTCCCGTACAATGATAATGTAAATTGCCCAAGGAGAAGCATCTCCTGTAATCATTAGTCCTAAAAAAGCTGCAAGGGTGAGCATCTTGTCAGCAAGTGGATCTAAAATGGCTCCAAGCATTGTCATCTGCTTCCACTCTCTTGCAATATAGCCATCAAAGAAGTCTGTTGCCGATGCAAGTACAAAAAGGAGTGATGCAAAGTAGTAGTTCCAGGTAATATCAAAACCGTTATCAGTAAAAACCTGTGGATTGAGTATAATCCAAAACATAAGTGGTGCAATAAGTATGCGAATAGAGGCCAAAAAATTTGGTAAATTTAACAAAAATATCCCTTAAAAATATATATATGAGATTTTATCTTTTTATTGCTTATCAATGGTTGATACGTTACTATTAGCGTATGAAAAATATATGTCCATTATGTAAGAGCAGTGCTGAGAATTTTTATGAAGATACTCAAAAATATTATGAGTGTCCAACTTGTAAAGCTATCTTTGTTGATCCTGATGATCTGCCAAAAGAGGATGAAGAGATAGAACGTTATGAGATGCACGATACTGATACAGAAGATGTAGGATATAGAAATTTTGTCTCACCAATTACATCAAGTGTTGTAAGAGATTTTCCTCCTGAGGCAAGAGGGCTTGATTTTGGTGCAGGCAGGAGTGCAATTATCAGTGTTGTTCTTGGTGAGCAGGGGTATGATGTAGCTAACTATGATCCATATTTTCATAACCATCCAGAGCTTTTAGAAGAGGAGTATGACTATATTACCTCTTGTGAGGTTATCGAGCATCTCTACAATCCCTATAAAGAGTTCAAGCAGCTTCGTAAGATGCTAAAGAGTGGAGGGCGGCTCTATCTGATGACAGATATCTATGATGGAAGAGATTTTGGTTCATGGTATTACAAGAATGATCCGACTCATGTCTTTCTCTATACTAAGGAGACATTTGAGTGGATAAAAGAGCATTTTGACTTTAAAACTTTAGAGATAGATAAAAGATTTATTCTACTTTCATAATTACAGGTTATTTTTTACTTCATATTTACTTATATATGTGATAATATTATTAGAAATTAACAATGAAGGAGTGAGTTATGAAACATGTCTATCTTACTAAAGAGTCTATCAACAAAGCATTGGTTGAACATGCGATTACAAAAAAAGAGGCTCAAAAATTAAAAGAGTGTGTAGAGTGCCAGGAGAAATTGGCAAAAGTAGTACATAATTAAATGATTTTTTAAGAGTGCACTCTCTGCACTCTTAAGAGGTGATTTCTCTACTGAAAAGTAGTTCCACCATCTACGACAATAGTCTGTCCTGTAAGCCAAGAAGACTCATCTGAACATAAGAACTTACAAGCACCTGTTAAATCTTCAGGTTTTCCCATACGGCTAAGCGGTGAACGTTTAACAACTTCAGCTTTAACCTCTTCATAGTTAGGGAATGCTTTGAGTGCATCTGTATCGATTGGACCACCGCTTACTGCATTAACGCGGATGTTCTTCTCACCTAGCTCTGCAGCAGCATACTTAACCATAGTCTCAACAGCGGCTTTGTTTGTACCGTGTCCTGCATAGTTTGGAGTATATACAAGGTTTCCAGTTGAACTCATGCTAATGATAGAACCGCCACCATTTTTCTCCATTCTCTTAACAGCCTCTTGCGCACCAACAACAAAAGCTTCAACAGTTGCTGTGTAGATGTTTCCAAGACCTTTTGGTTTAAGACGCATAAATGGTGCAAAACCACCAACAACAGCACGTCCAGAGATAATAGCGTTTGAAATAAAGTAGTCAAGTCTATCGAAATCTTCATCAAACTCTTTAAAAGTCTCTTTATATGTAAGTGGTTCTAAGATATTTAGCTTATATGCACGTGCTTTAACACCATACTTGCTCTCAACATCAGCAATGATTTCATTTGCTGTATCTGCGCTTGAAGCATATGTAAATGCTACATCAGCACCTGACTCTGCAAAAGCATAAACAATCGCTTTACCGATACCACGAGTACCACCACTTACAAATAGAGTTTTCCCTTTAAAATCTGCCATATTACATTCCCTTTATGTCGTAATTTTTCATTACTTCTTCAATTTTTTTCATATTCTCTTTACTTGGAGCAACAAGAGGAAGTCTGTACTCTAAAGTATCAAGAAGTCCTGCTATATACATTGCTGCTTTAACCGGAATAGGATTTGCCTCACAAAACATTACCGAATTAAGTGGGTAGAGCTTGTCATTGATCGCTTTTGCACCCATAAAGTCACCTGAGAGAGCTTTGCTTACTAGCTGACTCTTCAGGTCTGGCATTAAGTTTGAAGTAACCGATGTGATACCCGCTCCGCCATTTGCTAAAATTGGGTAATCAATCGCATCATCACCTGAGAATACTTTTAAATCTGGTCTGCGAGATAGTAGCTCAACAGTACGCTCCAGGCTTCCAGTTGCCTCTTTTACACCGTAGATATTTGCTACATCATCAAAAAGACGAATAGTCGTATCTGCTGAGATATCAACACCTGTACGACCTGGAACATTGTAGAGCATAAATGGAAGTTCACTTACAGCCTCTGCTATTGCTTTGTAGTGTTGGTAGAGTCCCTCTTGAGAAGGCTTGTTATAGTATGGTGATACTGAAAAAATCGCATCAACACCACAGCTTTGTGCATGTTTTGCTATCTCGATAGCTTCATGTGTTGCATTGCTTCCTGCACCTGCGAGTACCTTTGTATCTGTACCTTTACATACCTCTACAGCTATCTCAATACAGCGTTTATGCTCATCGTGTGTAAGTGTAGCGCTCTCACCCGTTGTACCAACAGGACATACTGCGTCCATACCGTTGTTTATCTGTCTTTTGATGAGATCTGCATATTTCTGCTCATCGAGTTTTCCATTTTTAAATGGAGTAATAAGTGCGGTTGAAGAACCAGTTACTATATTCATCTTTCTTGCCCTTTTAAATATTGTCGCAATTATAGCTAAAAAGTTTTAAAACTAAAATCTCTTAAAGTAAAGTCTATAAAAATTAAAAAGTATTGAAAAACGTTTAGCTGAATTAATCACGCTTTAAGTATAAAATAACGATAATTAAGAAGAAAAGGGAGTTGTGATGAGAATATTACTTTTAATTATATTTATTATCTCCTTTTTGAATGCAGCTTCCGATTTGACTACATTATTACAAAACTATAAAAAAGAGTCAGATTTATCTAATAAAACAAAAAATGAAAGTGCCGGGAATCTTATTGTATACACTAGAGATGATCTTGAACGTATGCAGGTGGAGACTCTAAAGGACATTTTAAAATCACTACGTTCTTTTAGTTATGCTGAAAATCGTATAGCACAGCCAGATATGCTCAATCAAGATCCTTTAGCATATTATTCTAAGGCGATTCGTATCTATCTTAACGAGAACGAACTTTTAACATCACTTTCTGGAAGTGGCTTTATAATGTTTGGTGATATGGAAATGGATATGATAGATCATGTCGAGATATATGAAGGGTTTCCATCTTTTGAATTTGGAGTTGAACCTGCAACTATTGTAATTCGTCTTTATACAAAAGATGCCAAACATGATGAAGGGGGAAGGGTAAAACTATCATTAGGTAGTTATGATTCCAACAAAGAGAATATATACTATGCAGGAGTAGAAGAGGATCTTTCTTTTTTCATTTATGCTAATCACTCCTCAAATAATAGAGATGATGTTGTAATTGAAGGTAAAACACTCAACCGTAACAAAGACAGTCAACGTTTTTATGCTTCGCTTGAAAATAAAGATCATAAAGTAGAGTTTCATTATCAAAAAGAGATTTTAGATACTTTTTTGGGTTCACTAGTAGGCTCTTTGCCAATTAACAGTGGTGCTGAATCTAATTTCTTGAATTTTGCAACACACTCCAAGTTTTTAAATGATGATAGTTTGACATTTAAATTTTCGTATATAGAGGACAATAATAGATATTACAGTGACTATGATCCTGCATCCCCAGTTTTTATCCCTCCTTCACTGCTTGTTACTTCCTATCGGCAAACAATTAAGGAAAAAGCATTAACAGCAACTTTGAAAAAACTTTTTAAAGTTGAGGACCATACTCTAAGAGTTGGTATGCAGTACCGACATAAATATTTTGATTTGCGTGATGTTGAGTTTAATGATACTCCTCAGACAATAAATCAAGCTTATACAACAGAAGATATATACTCACTTTTTCTCCAAGATTCAATTGAAATATCTAAAAATGAGCTCATCACCGCCTCTATTATGAATCAACGATATAAACGTTATGGTGATGTTCAAAGTCCAAATACTTTGCAACTGCGTGCAGGATATATCTATACAAATAAGCAATGGGTTTCAAAGACTTTTATAGCAAGACAGGAGTTTGCTTCAGAACCTTATATGACAGTATCACCATACTATGGTAATACTGATTTAGAGACAGAGGTATATACATCAGTTTTTCAAGAGATAAGTTATAAAAATGAAAATACTCTTTCAAAGGTTGTTTTTGGATATGGTAAAAATGAAAACTTACCTATATTAGATAGTAACTTTACAATACAAAACTCTGATATAACTCTTTATGCATCATCTCTTGCTCTGGAGTTTACTCTCTATTTTAGAGAGAATGATAAGCTTGAACTTCGTTTTGATTATGTTATGGGTGCACATAATAATGATTATTCAAACTATGTTATTAGGATGTTAAACAGTGTAGGGAATATTGATATCTTTAATGAGTTAATTATTAATGCTTGGTATGACAATGTTGAAACAGGATATGATTATTCTGCAGGAGTAACATATAAACTTGTGGATGATTTTAGTTTAAAATTAAAAGGTGAAAATCTTTTAAATAAAGCTTTAAAACAGCAATATTATTATGAACTTGTACCAACTCGAAAAACAGTTGATGTATCAACTATAGATAGAAAAATCACATTTAGTTTAGAGTATCTATTTTGAAAATATTTATAGCATTTTTCTTTTTTATTACTACTATTATAGCTAATGATTTAGAGTTAGAATCCTCTATCTTTAATACTATCATTCAAGCGATTACCTCAAAAAGTAATCCTAAGGTATATATACATACAGAGGTAGAGTCTTTAGAAAAAAATCCTAAAAATCTACAAATAATTCAATTATGTAAAGATAGTGATATTGTAGTTTTATCTACATTAAAGAATATACCACAAGCATGTGATGGTAAGATTTTCTTTGGTACTCGTTATGGACATTTAAAAAATCCAGATGTAATTGGAGCCTTTTTTTGGCAAAAAGGAAGACCCAATATTCTATTTTACAAGAGTCGATTAAATATGTATGGTATTAAACTGGATGAAAATTTTGGAAAGTATATAGAAAATGATAAATAATAAAATAAATATGAATAAAAGTTTAATGGCTTTAGTTGTTATTATTCCTATTATGACGCTATTGTCTTTTTATATCTATATGGAATATATCAAGACAAAAGATGAGATATTTAAAGTTATCCAAGAGCATTTAATGAATGAAAAAATGCATCTATTTAAGAATTATGCTCATTATATAACTTTGAAGTATGGTAAAGAGCTTAGAACTAAAGTCATGACAGATAAAAGTCTTGCAAAAAATCTTGAAGATGAACTTCGTTTATTGCAAGGTAATGAGATTCAATATCTTTATATCCTTTATAAAGCAGAAGATGGGAAGTTTAGATATATTTTAGATGCAACTGAGGATGAAGAAGAAAGAGCAGATGTAAATCAGAAGTTTGATGTTCATTCAGATATATGGGAGAAAGCATATAGTAGTAAAAAAGTAGCAATTACACAGCAGCAGGGTTTACAAACGTTATGGATTACCATGGCTTACCCTTTAGTAGTTGAAGATGAAGTTATCGGAGTGCTTGGAGCTGATTTTACATATGATGTTTATAGTGCTATTGTTACTACATTAAGTCCATTAGAGAAGATTTTTTTATATATAAATATATTTATGGCAATCATGCTTCTATTAGCATATCTTCTTGTCTATTTATATTATAAAACACGTAAAAAAGCTTTTATAGATCCTTTGACAAAAGTCTACAATCGTCAATATTTAACAGACTTTTTAGAGAGAAATTCCCTACAAGATTATGCTCTTTTTATTATTGATTTGGATAATTTCAAACATATTAATGATAATTTTGGACATGATATTGGTGATGAGGTCCTTATTAGTGTTGTAAATACTATTAAATTAAATATCAGAGAAAATGATATTCTTATACGTTTTGGTGGTGAAGAATTTTTGATTTTGGTGTACAAAGAGGATACATATGATATCGTTTCTATTGCTAATCGAATCAGAGAAAAAGTGATGAGAGAGACTATTTTTGCACAAGACTCTAAAATTAATATGACAATATCAATAGGTATAAACCCAGTACCTTATAAAGCTAAAAATATAGAAGAAGCAATTAAAATTGCTGATGAACAACTCTATATCGCAAAATCATCAGGTCGTAACATAGTCAAAATCTTTAGTGATGTTGTTGCAACAAAAAGTAGAACAACAAAACGTATCAGTGATATACAAGATGCTATAGATTCTCAAAGAGTTCAGTGCGCATTACAGCCAATATATTGGGCAGAGAGTAATCAGGTTGTAAAGTATGAGATGTTAATGAGATTAGTAGATTTAAATGGAAGTTTGATTATGCCTATGGAGTTTATTCCATATATTAAACATACACAGGTCTATATTAATTTAACACGTATTGTACTTGAGAGGGCTATTGATCTATTACAGAGAAATGATTATGCACTCAGTATTAATTTAGATTTACAGGATATCTTGAATGAAGATATCTTATTACTACTACAAGAGAAGTTTTTAGATAAAAAAGAGTTAGCATCGAGGTTAACTATTGAAATTTTGGAGCATGAAGAGGTAAATGATTTTGAATTAATCAATTCAAAACTTTTATTCTTAAAAGAGATAGGTTTTAAATTGGCGATTGATGATTTTGGTAGTGGTTATGCAAACTTTAGATATTTAATGAGTTTTGATATTGATATTTTAAAAATTGATGGTTCAATAATAAAAAATATTGATAAAGATAAGACTGCGTATAATATTGTTAAAGCTATTGTTGCTTTTGCAAAAGAGATGAATATGGATGTGGTAGCAGAACAGATAGAAACAAAAGAAGAACTTGAAACTGTTTTAGAAATTGGTGTAAAATATCTTCAGGGTTACTATCTTGGTCGTCCATCGTTTGAATATAATAAATAAGGAGTAAAAGTAATGAAATCGATTATGGCAGGTATGATTATTATGTTGTCTTTGAGCAGCTCGCTTATTGCAACTGATATTATTGAAGAGGGTGAATTTATAATTCCAAATGAAAAAACTTTGGATTTTAGTGAGAACTTTTCAATTGCAGCAGGTGTAAGTGCTGATTATGGATTAGGAGCTAGCATGGAGTTAAAAGATGTTATAGATATCTCTTTAGGTCATGCCGGTGTAGGATTTGATTATAAGTTTTATCGTTATGACTTTATGCCACAAAGTAGATTCTTTTTAAGAAAACCACTCTATTTTTATGCAAGTGGTGGGTTTGGTTATTTATGGGGTGAAAAGTTTGGTGCAAGTCGACAGGGATTTTTAGTACGTGCTTCAGTAGGAGCGAACTGGAACTTTATTGACAGATGGTCATTATTTATGGCAACTTCGCCAGCAATAAATTTTCAACAAGAGTATAAAGAAAATGGTGTCGTTAAAACAGAGTCCGGTACTGTATTAATTGTTATGGGAACCGTAGGAATTAGGTATAAATTTTAAGTAAGTAGATTATTTCTACTTACTTTTTGAGAATTACAGTTGTTGATTTATCAAAATCAAAATATTTTTTTGCAACTTTTTGAACTTTTTTAGCTGTGATTTTTTTAATATCATCTTCATATGTCAGAAGTGGTGTAATATCTCCTCGAACAAGGTAGCTACCATAAAGATTTGCAACTGAAGTTGAACTCTCAAGTGAATGGATAAAATCAGATTTTGTATTGATTTTTACTTTTTGAAGCTCCTCTTTTGTTACCTCTGTTGTTTTCATAAGCTCTATCTGTGCAATCAGCTCTTTTTCTACATCTTCTGCTTTTATACCAGGATTACATGTTGCCATAAATATAAAAAGACCTGGATCTGTATTTTCCATGTTATATGCATATACAGAGTTAACCATACGCTTTTTATCAACAAGTTCTCTATAAAGACGAGAGCTCTTACCTGAGTAAAGAATCTCAGAGATAACACTGAGTGTTACTTGATCTTTATGTCTGAAATCAGGTATATGAAAAGTGATAGCTATCATCTCGACTTCACTCTCTTTATGAATAAGGACTCTTTTAGGGCCATCTTGTTCTGGCTCTACAAATTTAACCTCAGGGATTTTATGTTTGTTTTTAATCTTACCAAAGGCTTTTTTTGCTTTTTTGAAGACCTCTTTGGGCTCTACATCACCAGTAACAATTAAAATAGCATTGTTTGGTTGGTAGTAAGTTGCATGAAAATCACGAATATCATCTATCGTCCATGTTCTTATATCGTTCATAAAACCAATAGGTGTCCAGTGGTATGGATGATAAATATAGGCATTGTTAAAGAGTCTGAAGTAGAGATATCCAAGTGGATTGTTGTCTGTTCTCCAACGTCTCTCCTCTGTTACTACATCACGCTCAGGTTGGAACTCTTCGTCTTTGAGATTAAGATTTTGCATAAGCTCAGCAAAGAGCTCTACTGATTTGTTTAGATTTTCTGTTGAACTTTTAATGTAGTAGTGTGTATAGTCAAAGCTTGTAGATGCATTGTTAACACCACCGACACTCTTTACCTCTTTGTCAAACTCTCCGGCTTGAAGGTTTTTTGTGCTTTTAAAGTTCATATGCTCTAGCATATGTGCAATTCCAGTTTTTCCCATAACTTCATTTCTACTTCCTACTTTGTAGAAGATATCTGTAGAGATAACATTTGTTTCATTATGTAGAGGTATGACTACAATCTGTAGTCCGTTTTTTAAAGTTTTTGTTTCATATTTTGGTAATGGTGATGCCATTAAAGCCCCTAGTATTAATATAATT
>Ga0256843_1003769_pt1 | contig 10377 bp, 9 predicted proteins | sample AlvinellametaG_FD_191572 | JGI IMG/M metagenome (GOLD analysis project Ga0256843, IMG submission 191572) | Pompeii worm associated microbial communities from hydrothermal vent at the East Pacific Rise, Pacific Ocean - Alvinella | ecosystem: Host-associated > Annelida > Integument > Unclassified ... | reverse complement strand
GTAAAATACTATCGGAAATCCTTGGTAATAGTGAATCTATATGGGAAAATATCGATAAAAATCTCACCAAAGATAAAGTGTTTATTACTCAAGCGATTGAAAAAACAGGATATGGTTTAGAGTATGCTACACCAGAGCAAAGAGCCAATAGAGCTTTGGTTTTAAATGCTATTAAACTCTACCCTTTAGCACTAAAATATGCTGATAAAAAACTAAAAGATGACAAAGCTTTAGTTCTTGAAGCAGTTAAAAGAGATGGACGAGCATTAAAGTTTGCAAGTGATAGACTAAAAGATGATAAGAGCGTAGTTGAAAAAGCAATAGCTAATAGAGGAAGTGCGATATATTATGCAAGTAAGCATTTAGAAAATGATGAATCTTTACTTATAAAAGCCCTTAGGAATAACCCTTCTCTTTATACATTTGAAGAGAGCGATAAAGATTTTGTTTTAAAACTTTTAAAAGCCGATATTGATGTCATAGACTCTTTTAACTTGGTTTTAAAAAATGATAAGCAGTTTATAGATAGATGTATCAACGAAACAGGTTATGGACTAGAGTATGCTACACCTGAGCAGAAAAAAGATAGAGCATTAATTCTAAAAGCTCTTGCTAAAAACTTCACAGCACTTCATGGAGTAGATAAAAGCCTAAAAAATGATAAAGAGCTACTCTTAACTGCTTTAGCCAACAAAAAGGTTATCTCTTGTTGTGGTATGAAGTATGATAGTAGTTACCTCTTTCGTTATCATGATTATTACTTTGGAAGAGAGCTTTATCATAACAAAGAGTTTATCAAAGAAGCACTAAAAGTTCAACCCAATATCTTTCCATATATTCGAGAGGATTTTAAAAAGGATAAAGAGATATTAGAAACTATAGAGGAGATAAAACACCCATTATGGAAAAAGATATTTACACCTCTAAATATATTGCTTGTTTTTCTATTTGGGTATTGGTGGTATGAGGCTAAAAAGAGAAAACAAAAGGAGTAGCCATGCACTATGTAATAGGAGATGTTCACGGAGAGTATCAAACTCTCTTAGCTTTGATTGAAAAACTACCAAAAGATGCCAAACTTATCTTTGTAGGAGACCTTATAGACAGAGGTTTAGAGAGTAAAGAGGTAATAGCATTTGTAAAAGAGCATAAACACCAAGTAGTCTTAGGAAACCATGAGGATATGATGCTAGAGTATGCTTATAACTTTTTAGAAGATTTGCAAAGAGATGGCTCATTTCATAGTAATAATATGTGGCTTTATAATGGAGGTATAGAGACTCTAATCTCTTATGGTTTACTAGAAAAAAATCAAGATGGATTTTACTCTCCTATTGATAACAAAGAGAAAATATCAGAGTTCAAAGCAGATTTAGAGTGGATAAAAGAGCTACCAATCTATATAAAATTGGATACTTCTCACTCATCAGGAAAAGAGGTAGTCATATCTCATAGCAATCTCCTAAAAGTATGGGATATTCACAATGATAGAGATGAAAAAGAGAGATTTAAACACTCAGCCATCTGGTCAAGAGAGGTGGAGTATCTCTTAGATTTATCACCAGATTATGAGGGAGAGGTTTTTAATATCTATGGACATACACCACAACCTTTTAAACCCAAGATAACCAAAAACTATGCCAATATTGATACAGGTTGCTGTTATACCAAATACGATAAATATGGGCGATTGAGTGCTTATTGTATAGAGAGTGGTGAGGTTGTGGTGCAGAAGAATATGAGAGTAAAGGGATAGGAGGATATTTTATTCCCTTAACTTAAAAATATAATTTATTTAATCCCATAACAGTATGTACTATCATTTTTAGTTTGGGCTAAACATGAATTTTGCATATCTTTATTTTTGATACCATAACAATATGAACTTCCCTCTTTGGTTTGGGCTAAGCATGAGTTTCGCATATCTTTGTCTTTAATACTATAACAGTATGAACTTCCCTCTTTAGTTTGGGCTAAACATGAGTTCCGTATATCTTTATCTTTAATGCCGTAACAGTATGAACTTCCCTCTTTAGTTTGAGCTAAGCATGAGTTTCGCATATCTTTATCTTTAATACCATAACAATATGAACTCCCCTCTTTAGTTTGGGCTAGACAAGATTTTTGCATATCAGAACTATTTGTTGGTGTAGAGAGTGTCTCTCCTATTTTATTGATAGCTTTTTTCATTAGAAGTTGACCAATTGTAAGTCGTCCTGTTTCATCTATTTTTTTGTAATTTTTTGATTTTATAGATTCTAAGAGGTTATAGTCAATACCTTTTTTAACATAAATAGTAAGCGTATAGTTCTCAATAGGATGTTTAAATTTAATAATTGTTCCAGATTCATTTGCTTTTACAAGGCTTTTAAATGGATACTTATTTGAATCAACAGGAATAGTTATTACTCCCATATGTAATCCATAGGTGAAAGCATCCATAGGGTACACACCCCATCTATCTTTAATAATTTTCTTACTCTCTGGATAGAGAGTAAGAGATTCTTTATCTTTTTTAAGTAGTGAGATTACGACACACTCTTTATCTTTTCTCTCTTGGCACATATGTTTAGATTTTAAAGTTAATGTATTTCCTTCAATAAATCTAAGAAGATCAATATAATCTATTGGATAGAACTGCTCTTTTCTTTTTGCAAGTTTTGTTTTATTGGTTAGTTTCTGTTTAGCATAATCAAACGGTTCTAAAACACATCTAACAGAATATTTACTCTCTACACTCTCTTTATCTTTTATTACTCCTTCATGACCATGATTTGAATTAATGTCAATTGTATAAACACATCCCTCTCCAAAAATATGCCCTTCTATATAGCTATGATACTCACATCCTGTTGTTTTTGTAAAATAGCCTGAACTCCATCCTCTATTAACAGATGAAGAGATATAGTTAAATTGAGTTGCTTTAGTACCTAATCTTTGATACTCTTGTAGTGTTGGTAATCTCCAATGATTATTATTTAGAAGTGTCAACTCCTGACAATATTGGGTGGCATCTTTATAGTTCATTATTTTTTGTCTAATATTAATAGGTTGGTCTTGCCAAATTTTACCAACTGCTAATTTTGCACCTTTTAGTTGTTCAAAAGGAAGTTTATTTTTAATATAGTGATGGATTTTTGATTTCTCTTCAGGGCTTATAGTTTCTTTAGGTAAAGTTTGTGTTGCTTTGGTTATATTCTTTTTTATAGGTATTGTATTTTTTTTTGCTATTATTGTTTGATTTTTTTTAAGATATTCAATAGTGTAATAAAAATTGGTTTTTCCTCTAGACACTTTTATTTTATAATCAGTTAAAGGAGAGAAACCCTTGCATTCCTTTTTTTCTTTAATCATGTTTACTTTTTTTAGATTATATCTATTTAAAATTTCTTTTTCTGTTTTAAAGCCCTCTTTTTTGGTTTTATCTAAAATATTTGATAAAGTAAAACTTCTTTCATATGGATTATAAGAAATTTGATAGAGACCATTTTTATTTTCATAAATTTTACACATATTTCTCTGTTGTCGTTGATTAGAAATTGAAACTTGAATTTTACCTGATGGAGGAGTGTGAATGCTTTTTAAGTTATTACTATTTAATTCTTTAGTCCCACATCCTACTACAATAAAAAAAAATAAAATAACCAATAGATAGATTTTCTTAAAATACATTTTTATATCCTCTTTTTTATTAAATTATATAAAAAGAATATAAAATTGAAATAAAGTTCAATAATAAAATTTTAATTTTTAAATTTTTTTGCAATAAGATGCAGTTAAGAGTTAATAAACTAAGGGGTCAGACCCTAAATAGAGAACAAAACTTAAGTATAGCTTTTTTATTTAAAAAGCTGAGAATGAGACCCAATACGAATGAGATTTAGTGTTTCATCTGCTATAAAGTAGATGACCAATAAATCTCCACTAATATGAAATTCTCTACAATCTTTATACTCTCCTTTTAAGGGATGGTCTAAAGCCTCTTCGGGTAGAGGGGTTTCCTCAATTAATTTGGCAAGATAGACAATATATTTTGAAAAATGTTGGTCTCTTAGTTTTGCATTTCTAAGCTCCTTGATAAAAAGTTTATGACGTTTAACTTTAAGCATTTTTCATACTTTTTTGTTCAGCTATCATCTCCTCTATGCTAGTAGATTCCATATTGATACCTTTTCTTGCCTCTTCTATTGCTTTTTTGGTTTCATCATTAGGGATTTTTACTTCAAAAGGTAGACCTTTGTGAAGTGCTACTTGACTTAAAAAAATATTAACAGCTTCACCCATCGTAATACCAAGCTCTTTAAATATCTCTTTTGCTTTGGCTTTTATCTCTACATCAAGTTTTATGCTTGTGGTCTCTTTTATTGGAATGGTCATCGTTGACTCCTTATACTACTTTAGTATTATTTTAGCTTTTTTCTTTAGAAAAGTCAATGTCAATTTAAGGTCAAGTGGGTCAGACCTCAAATAGGGAATAAAATAAAAAAATAAGGGGTCGAGTCACAAATATAATAGTCTAAATTTTAAAATAAGGGGTCGAGTCAAAACTTAAGTACCGTGTCATGAATCACCACTTTTTATGCTATAATACTCCATAAAAAATCAGAAAGAAAAAAATGGGAAGAAAACCAAGATTGGATATGGCAGGATTTCATCATGTGGTTAATAGAGGGATAGAAAGAAGCAATGTTTATAGGTCAGATGAAGATAAAGAGAAATTTTTAGAAATATTATGCAAAGCTTGTAATATCTATAAGGTAAATGTACATGATTACTGTTTGATGGATAACCATTATCATCTACTTATAGAGACTACAAGTGAAAATTTGTCTCTCTTTATGCGACAAATCAATAGTAACTATGCCAAATTTTTTAATAAAAAATACAAAAGAATAGGCTATTTGTGGCAAGGAAGATATAGCTCTTGGTATATAGCTGATGAGAGATACCTCTATGACCTCTTTAGATATATAGAGCAAAATCCCATAGAAGCAAAAATGACCGAGAGGATAGGTCAATATCCATTTACACTATTGGCAACGATATTAAATGATAATCAAAAGGTGATAGAATGTGCAAAACATTCAAAACTAAAAAATGAGATAGAGTATGAGGGAATACAAGAACATTTAGAGATAAGATTGACCTCAAAAGAGTTAAAAGCATTAGAAAAAGAGCAAAAGAGAAAAATTATTAAAACAGAACATGGATATAGATATACCAAAGAGAAGAGTTTAAAAGAACATTTCAAAGATTGTAAAACTAAAATAGAACGAAATAGAGCTATACTAACTGCAATAGAAGATGACTATAAACAAGTTGAGGTAGCTCGATATTTAGGTATTAGTGATTCTGCTGTTTCTAAGATATTTTTGACTTTGAATAAAAAAAGTGGTGATTCATGACACGGTACTTTAGTTCGGTACTTTAGTTCAGTTATAGATTTCTAATTATAAATTATTAAACACAACTTATCACAATAGTTAATGCTTTTTGTTTTATGAGTTATCAAATAATTTTGATATATAATATAAAAAAGGCAATATTATGAAAAAGTTATTAACAATAGCACTATATTTATCACTTAGTGCTATATTGGCTATATCATCAGATACTATTAAAATAAAAAGCAAAATTTCATCAACTTATGATGATGCTGAAGAGGATATTCTAACAGGGAAAATATCACTTTATAGCTCGGATTTAGAACTATTTAGAGATGGTCTCAAAGAACAAATTGTAGGACTTAGATTTAAAAATATAAAAATTCCAAAAGATGTAACTATTATTAATGCCTATTTACAGTTTACATCAGATGAGATAAATATTGAAAATACAAATATAATAATAGATGGAGAGTTAAATGCAAATCCCAAAAAATTTAAAGGGCAAAAGGGAGATATTAGTAACAGAGAGAAAACAGCAACATCAATAAGTTGGAACAGTGTACCTGCTTGGACTAACAATAGAGAGAGAGGAGATAAACAAAAAAGCTGTGATATATCTAGTATTGTACAAGAGATTATCGAACAAGATAAATGGCATAAAGGTAATGCTATGGCATTTATTTTATCTGGTGATGGCAAGAGAGTTGCAAAATCTTTTAATGGTAGCAAAAGTTTAAGCCCTACTCTATTTATTGAATATACAGATATATCCCCCATCCCTTCATATAAAGGGGTAGCAGAAATTTATGGAAAACTATCAGATGCCAAAGTAAAAATATATGAGATAGATGATGATGGTAATATGAATTTAAAATGGACAGAAAATACATCTACTGGTGCATATTTTCTTCAAATTGGATACTTTGATACCCATTCAAATGAATTAAATCCTGATAATTTTTATCTATTTGTTGTACAAGGTGGTATGGATTATTATGAAGATGATGATGGTGCTATCATACTAAACTCCCAAAATAGTGGTACAATCAGAGCAATAGCAAAAGGAAACGATATTATCTCAGTAGGAGACAACTTCAAAATAACACCTATAAGCGAAATACTTTATGAAAAGGTTGAAGCTTTTTTAAAAAATGATTTTGATAAAGATGGCTTATCTGATATATTAAATCAAGAATCAAAACTTATAGTAGATGATATAAATTTAGATGGAGAGATTACAATAAGAGATATATTATCATTTAATACAATATCAGAAACTACACCAAAAATAGAAGATTGGAGCTATATTGGCGAAGATTTAATAGATAAAAAAATAACAAATATGGATAAAAGTAGTATAGATAAACTAAAAGAGATTTATCAAAAACAGTTTTATGAAATAACGGAAATAGTATATCAAGGAGAAACTATATTACCAAATTTGAGATAAACTTTATACCAAACTCAATAACACAATAAAAAGTACAATAGGTGTCACAATAAGCCCAAATTTACTATAATCCCAAAAGCCTATTTTGATACCTTTCTTCTCTAATACATGTAACCACAAAAGTGTAGCCAAAGAGCCAAATGGTGTCATCTTTGGACCTAAGTTTGCCCCTATAATATTGGCATAAGCTAAAGCTTGATTATTTATCTCACTTATAGATATATCCATTATCATTATGGTTGGCATATTATTCATAATAGCACTTAAAATCGCACTAATAAAACCTGTACCAACTATAGCTATAGTATCTCCATACTTTGTTATCTCTTGAAGTATAATAACCAAATAGTTAGTAAGTCCTGCATTTTTCAATCCATATACTACAATATATAATCCTATACTAAACCAAACTATCTGCCATGGAGCTGTTTTGATAGTTAGCCAAACTTTTGCACTTTTCATATATGAAGCAATCAACAAAAATATAATCCCTCCACCCAAAGCAAATATACTAATAGGCAAATGATAATAATCTCCTATAAAATAACTACTAAACAAAAATACTAGAAAAAACCAACTAAATCTAAAAAGTTTTCTATTTTTTAATACACTATCTTCATTGGGAAGTAGAGATATATCTATAGATTTAGGTATATCTTTTCTCAAAAATATCCATAACACTAAAATTGAGACTATAACACTCACAACAAAAGGAGTACTCATAGTCACCATATACTCTATAAATCCTAAATCAAAATAGTTAACAGTAACTATATTTGTCAAATTTGAAAATACAAAAGGCAAAGAAGCACTATCACTTATAAATCCACCTGCTAATAAAAAAGCCAATATAGTTTTAGTATTTAGTCTGAGTATTCTCATTTTAGCCAATAAAATAGGAGTCAAGATAAGAGCAGCTCCATCATTAGCAAATAATGCAGACACAAAACTACCCAATAGTAATGAATAAACAAACATTAGATGTCCGTTACCTTTTGATAATTTTACCATCTTGATAGCACACCATTCAAAAAAACCTATCTCATCAAGTACCATAGATAATAAAATAATCCCAATAAATGCTAAAGTAGCATCCCAAACAATATTGGTTACGACTAAGATATCATCAAAATTTACAACACCAAAAACTAAAGCTACAATAGCCCCAGTAACAGCTGTAGTTCCTATAGATAGACCTTTTGGTTGCCAAATCACAAAAACAAGAGTAGTGATAAATATCAAACTAGCCAAAAACACTCTAATAGCTCATCTGTATCTTATCTATATCATCCCAACTCATACTTTTTTGACTACTTCTATGTTTGAGGATATGGTCTATATATCTTGCAAAAAGGTCAGTCTCTATATTTACTTTTGTACCTATTTTAAATCCGCCAAAAAGTGTCTCTTTGAGTGTATGAGGGATAATTGTAAGCCTAAAACTATCATTATATACATCATTAATTGTTAGAGATATCCCATCTATAGTTATGGAACCTTTGGGAATAATATAAGATAAATATTGTGGCTCAACTTTGATTATAAAATCAGTAGCATTCTCTCTTTGAGTTATATCTACAACCTCTCCAACACAATCAACATGACCTTGAACTATATGACCCTCAAACCTATCATCAAGCCTCATAGCAGGTTCTAAATGTACTCTACCTTTTAGTTTAGAGCTATCTATAATAGACCTAGTCTCATCTGAAAGCTCCAAATCAAATCCATCACTATGTACTTTGATAACAGTCAAACAGACACCATTAATTGCTATACTATCACCTAGTTTTGCTTTATGATTTGACTTGATACTCAAAATATTATTTTTATAACTCTTTACGGTTGCTATCTCTCTAATTAGTCCTGTAAACATAATGCCTCAATTTTTAATAAAATTATATCAGAAAAAATAAATAAGACAATAATAGAAAATATTTTTAACTTACTATAGTAATATTGACAAAAACTCCTATTTATTATATACTAAGTTAAATATTTAGGAGTTAGTCATGAAAGTATCCAAATCAGCCAAAGAGAAAACTAAAAAAAAGATATTAGATGAAGCAGTTGACCTAATTATCCAAAAGGGGTTTAAAAATGCCTCTATGAGAGAGATAGCCAAAAATGCAGGAGTTAGCAATCCTACTATCTATAACTACTTTCCAACCAAAGAGCAGATAGTCTATGCCTATATAGAAGAGAAACATAAACAGACAAAAGAGATTTTGAGTCAAATTGAGGATTTTAACACCTATACTCTAAGAGAACAGCTACAGACTCTAATAGAGACTGAACTAGATTTATATCTAAATGATAGAGAGTTTATAGAGCAGATTTTTGATATGGCATTTGAGCCATCAGGACTAAAACTCAAAGCCCTATACCAAACCAACAAAATCTTTGTAGAGATGGTTAGTGATATGATTGATATAGCCATAGAAGCAGGAGAGATAGATGAGCCTCCATTCAAAGAGTATCTACCTAAACTCTTTTGGGATTACTTTGTAATGGTAGTTGCATATTGGCTAAAAGATGACTCCAAAGGGTTTGAGAATACAACAGAGTTTATAGACCACTCTATGGGGGTTATCGAAGCACTTTTAGAGTCCAAAATTTTAAATAGAGCTAGTGATTTAGGTATGTTTATGTTTAAAAAGCATCTGCTCTCTACTCTTGAGAGTTTCTCTATCAAAAAGCCAAAATTCAAAGGTATCAAAAGAAAACTCTTTGAAGGGATAGATAGTGCAGAGTAAAATCCCAACCACCAAAAGAGCTAGAGGTGCAGTAGTAGGTAAAACTATGGTAAAAATCGGAGTTACTCAATCAAAAGGTGTAATAAAAAGAGCCTTTATGAGCAAAGAGAAAAAAGAAAACTCCAAAAAAGAGACCCACTCCGAGATAGCCAAAGTGATTATAGACTCTCTAGGAGAGCTAAAAGGGGTTTCAGTAAAGGTTGCTCAACAGATAGCTTTGGGATTTCCATTTTTGCCCCAAGAGTATATAGATGAGATTAGCAAATCTTTTAGCTCTGTGCCTCCTATTAATCGAGCTTTGATTAGAAAGATAATCAAACAAGAATTAGGTGACTATCCTCAAAATATATTTGATAGCTTTAGTGCTACCCCTTTGGGTTCAGCTAGTTTAGGTCAAGTTCATTTAGCCACAAAAGATGGAGAAAAACTAGCTATAAAGGTACAATATATAGGTATAGCCAATAGTATAGAGAGTGATTTGAGTCTGCTTAGATTTGCACTAAAGAGGTTTGCCAAAGGTGGAGATATAGAACACCTAATGAGAGAGATAGAAGATAGGCTATATGAAGAGGTGGACTATCTTCATGAAGCAGAAAATACGGACTATTTTTATCAAAATTTTAAACACAAAGATATAGTTATACCAAAAGTCTATCACAATCTAACAACAAAAACGGTTCTAACAACCTCATTTATACAAGGTGATAGTTTTGAGCAGTTTTTAGCCAAAAATCCAACCCAAAAAGAGAGAAATCACTATGCACAACTTATTTTTGATAGCTTT
>Ga0256843_1003768_pt1 | contig 10378 bp, 11 predicted proteins | sample AlvinellametaG_FD_191572 | JGI IMG/M metagenome (GOLD analysis project Ga0256843, IMG submission 191572) | Pompeii worm associated microbial communities from hydrothermal vent at the East Pacific Rise, Pacific Ocean - Alvinella | ecosystem: Host-associated > Annelida > Integument > Unclassified ... | reverse complement strand
TAGATTCATTTAGTGGCTGGTGGATTGCCTTTTGGTATAAGATTAGAAGAGAATTTAGCAAAAGAGTGTTATGAAGAGGCAGGAATTAGCAAAGAGTTAGCAAAAAAAGCTAAACCAACTTCAATTATATCGTATTGGTATGAGTATAGCTTAGGAGGCAAAGAAGATATTATTTTTTGTTACGATTTAGAATTAAGCAAAGATTTTAAGCCAATCTGCACAGATGGAGAGGTAGAAGAGTTTATCTTAATGCCAATTAAAGAGGTTGCAGAAATTGTTAAAAATAAATGGCGCTTTAAACCAAATTGCAATTTAGTAATAATAGATTTTTTAGTTAGATGGGGTTATATAAAGCCAGAAGATAAGGATTATATAGATATTGTTAAAGGGTTAAGGAGATAAAAGAGTAGATATATTACGCTTAGTTACTTACTATAAGCTATCTAAGTAGCATTTTCATTTTTAATTAAAAGATATAATAATGTAGCATATTACAAAAGGAGTGGGAAATGCCTATTTATAGTCGTGTAGAGGATATTAAAGATATTAGTCGAATTAACTGTATTATTAGAGATGAGATGCTAGAGGTAGAAGATGTTAGCCAACTTAGTGAGCTAAAAAAAAGAAGTGATTATCTATGTACTTTAACTTTCTCTCCTTTTTGGAAAAAGAAGTTTAAAGATAATATAAAAGAGCTTCAAGAGGCTGCTATTATCGAGAATAGAGTAACTGTTAAAGAGGCAAATATTGTAAGTAAATATAAAAATTTTAATAAAGAGTATTCTCCATGGAAAAAAGAGATAGATGTAGAAAAAGAGCTAGAAAAAATTCCTCAAAGTGTAATAGAAGAGATAACTCAAAGTGCCTTTACTTTAAAACTAGATGCTAAAATATTAGAAAAAATAAGAGAGATTTTTTGCGATAGTAGAAAAGCTATTATTTTATGCGAAGATGAGAAGTGTGTAAAAGAACTTAAAAGAGGGGTAGATATTGTATCGCTACTTCCATATTTAGATAGCTTTACTGAGCATTTTGAAGAGGATTTACAAAAAGAGATAGATGAGCTTATTTTAAAAGAGAAAAATAGAACTATTAAACTAATAGATATCATTTTCCAAATAAATAGTTGGGAAGGATATTTTGAAGATAATATAGATGAAGATAATATAAAAGAGCATTTAGAAAAATTATTAGAAGATGAAGAAAAATCAGATACATATATCCCAACAGAGGTAAAGTATAAAGGCAATGCTAAGGTTTTATGGGTTGTTTATTATCATCCAAAAAGAAAAAGAGATTACGCTAAAAGAGTATATTTCCCAGCAGAATTTAAAGACTTAAAAGTAGAAGGTCCAGGAGAATTTACAAATAAATTTGGTAATAAGGTATGGGGAATAGAGTTTATATATAAAAGTAAAGTAGAAAAAACTGTTATTAAAGTTAGAGGCAAAAAGATAAAACTGCCAACAAGATGGGTAACACGAAAAAAGATAGTAACTCTACCAAAAGAGGCTAGAGCTATTAGAGTATTACCTCAAAAACCAAAAAGTGCAATGGATATTGCATAATAAACACTATTTTGGCTCTCTGATTCCCACATTCTTGTGGGAACAAAAATTTCAAAATAACAAACTATCCACCTTATATTATGCAATTACAATACAATTTTAAAAAACCAAACTATTAACACAAATCATTAGTACCACTATGATAATGTATAATTTGAGATTAAGTAGTAATCTGAGTTCGACGGGATATCATAGCCACAATAAAATGAGGTTTTTACAAGACTTCGACAAATTTTTGCCAGACTTTCGGGTTAATTCAAAAAAATTTGACAAAGCTTTGGGAAACCTCATTTTACCCAAAGGGAAGCCTAAAAGTGGGCAATCTTTTTTAAATAAAATTCTTGAATTAGCTAAGAGACTGTGAAAGAACTTATATTTTGGAAACGATGGCTTTAGCCTCGTATATTTTATATTCCATTTTATGGAATACTTAGACTGAAGTCTAAGTTCCAAAATGACGAAATTTATAGTTCTTTCACAGTCTCTCAGGTTAGTAACAAATTCCAGAGATTCCCACAAGAGTGTGAGAACCATGTAAGATTATAAAAATCTACTCAATTTCCATAATCTTTTTAACTCTCTCTTTATGGCGTCCGCCCTCTGGCTGGGTATTTATAAAGCTATCTATTACACTCTCTACAACGCCAAGCCCTAATACTCTTTGTCCAAAGCATAAAATTTGAGCTTCATTATGAGCTCTTGCCATTGCTGCTGTATAAGCGTCGTGGCATAGGGCTGCGCGGATACCTTTTACTTTGTTTGCTGCTATAGACATTCCTATTCCCGTACCACAAATTAAAATACCAAAACTGCCTTCATCATCTCTTACAGCCTCGGCACACTTTTTTGCGTAATCTGGGTAATCTACTCTATCTTTTGAGTATGGTCCTAAATCTTCCACTTCTATATTTTTATCTTTTAATAAATTAACTACAAAATCTTTATAGTCTATTCCTGCATGGTCTGTTGCTATATAAAACTTCATACACTTTCTCCTATGGTAAAATTAAATCTAATATCCAATCAACTGGCATAAATAGTATATGTGATAGTTGTGGAATAAATAAGATTGCAAATAGTATAAACATACCATAAGGATATATTTTTTCATAAATCTCTGCAAACTTATACCACTTAAACTTTTGAGTTAAATAAAGTAGAGCTTGTGAGCCATCTAGTGGTGGTATTGGCCATAGGTTAAATACTGCTAATACTACATTTATCATAATGCTTTGAGCAATAAAAAGTGCAAAGAATGCTTCTATAAGGCTTTGTGGTTGTGAGAACATTGGCAAAATTGTTGCAAAAAATGCTGCTAATATAAGGTTATATGTAATTCCTGCAAGTGCTACTGCAATAGCCGCATTATATCCACCATTTCTAATAACTGTTTGCATATTAACTGGAACTGGCTTTGCCCAACCAAAAAGAAAAGGTGCGTGTGTTATATATAAAATTGCAGGAATCAATATAGTTCCAACTAAATCTACATGAACTATTGGATTTATACTTAATCTTCCAGCTTGTTTTGCAGTATTATCACCATATTTATAAGCTACCCAACCATGCATTATTTCATGACCTATAATAGCAATCGCTAATGCTAAAATTGAAGCTACTATTTTAATTATCTCTATTGAATTCATCATCTTATTGGCTCTTCTAATTGCATTTTATCTATATTTCTAAAAACTCTAGGCCATCTAACAGTAAAGCGGTATTTATTCCATTTAGCCTCACACTCTTTAGATAGCAAATCTATATTACCACAAATTTCTTTAAGTGTTTGCCAATCTCTTCCTCCACCAATACCTTTTGCTACTCTTTCATAGCTTCTATACTCTATACTAAGCCAAGTAAACCAAGGTTTTCCTATTATTAAAGAGTATGGAACCTCTCCCCAAAAACGGCTATCATCTGAGTTATCTCTATTATCACCTATCATATAGAAGTGGTCTTTACTAACCTTTTTATAAAAAGCATTCATTGGTGTAATACCAAATCCACCAACAGGTGCATCTAAATCTTCTACATAAACTGGCTTCATATCTATTTTATTTGCATTTAGTTGCATTAAAATAAAGCTATTTCCATTATATTCAGGCTCATACTGAATACCTGGATATTTATCCATATATGGGTTATCTACCCAAAGTTTTCCCATAGCTTTAACTATCTTTTTTGCTGGATAGTTCTTTTTTATATACTCATCTCCTTCATGAAAATGAATTAAAAGATGTTTATCATAATATAATAATTCATCTCCACCAACTGCTACACACCTTTTTACAAAGTGCTGTTTTTTATTTGTAGGTACATAAAATATAACTATATCTTCTCTTTTTGGGCGAGGACCTTCTATCAAGTGTCCGTTTCCATTAAAATCTGGTAAAACTTTAATTCCTAAAATTGGAATTTCAGGAATAGATATTCCGTAACTAAACTTTTTAGCAAATAAAAAGTCGCCAATTAAAAGTGTTCTTTTCATAGAACCACTAGGAATTACAAAAGATTGCAGTCCAAAAAATATAACAATTAAAACTATTATTATTGTACCAGTCCAGCTTGTGGAAAATTTATATAATTTATTTAAAAAATTTTTCATTTAGCCCTTCTTTTTGCTGCTTTGAGTGTATTTTTTAGAAGCATTGCTATTGTCATTGGTCCAACACCTCCTGGAACAGGTGTAATATAGCTACATTTTTTAGATACATTTTCAAAATCTACATCACCTACTAATTTCCCATTCTCTAATCTATTAATTCCAATATCTATAACAATAGCACCATCTTTTACCATATCTTCTTTAATAAGATTTGGCACACCAACACCCACTACAATAATATCTGCTTTTTTTGTATGAGATGCTAAATCTTTTGTATAGATATGAGTTACTGTAACAGTAGCATTTGCATTAAGCAAAAGCGCTGCCATTGGCTTACCTACAATATTACTAGCTCCTACTACACAAACATCTTTGCCCTCTAAATCAATATCATACTCTTTAAACATCTCCATAACCCCAATAGGCGTACAAGGTGCAAATGCATCAAGATTCTCTACAACTCTTCCCATATTATATGGATGAAAACCATCTACATCTTTTTTAGGATCAATTACTTCTAAAATTTTTGTTGTATCTATATGCTCTGGAAGTGGAAGCTGGACTAAAATACCGTCAATTCTTGGATTATTATTCATCATCTCTATTGTTTCTATAATCTCACTTTGAGTTATTGTATCTGGCATTTTATGAACTATTGAGTAAAAGCCAACATTCTTACAAGACTTCTCTTTCATTGAAACATAAGTATGACTAGCAGGATCATCACCAACCAAAACCACTGCAAGTCCTGGTACTACACCTTTTGCTTCTAGCTCTTCTACCTCTTTAGCAATATCATCTTCAATTTTTTTTGATAATTTTTTACCATCAATTAGTGTCATACTAACCCTTTATTTTAAAGAATTTGGGTATTATATCTAAAAAAAGATTAGGCGGTGGGCTTGAAGAGTTTGTTTATATTGTTAGTTTTTACAATTTTTATATATAGCGAGGATTTTATATCTGAATTTGAGTATGGACAGATGCTTTATAAAAACCCAAGAGGGGTTAGTTGTGCAAAGTGTCATGGCGATTTAGGAGAGGGTAGTTTTATAGCCTCTTTTAAAAATAAAGATGGATTAGAAATTAGATTTAATGGACCAGATATAAGAGCTCTAAATTTACAAACCTTTAAAAATGCTATCTTTAAAGGTGGTAAAATAATGCCAAAATACTATCTTACAAATAATGAGGTAGAAGCAATTTTTAAATATATAAAGATTGTAAATAATTACGAAAAACCAACAGAGCCTAAAGATACAAATGACTCAAATATACCAGAAGTTGTAGTAGATACAAATTATACTTTAGAAGATAACCAAAGTACTAAAAATAATAATACAATTTTTAGTAAAATTTTTAAAGAAAAAGAGGAGTAGTTTAATGGAAAAGTTTTTACAAAAAGCAAAAAGTAGTAGTTCTATTATCGCAACCTTACCTAGCCGTAAAAAAAGAGAGATTTTAAATGATATGGCTAAAGCTTTAATAGATAATAGTAGTTTTATTATAGAAGAAAATAGTAAAGATATGGCAAATGCTAAAGTAAATAATCTAAGTAGTGCAATGGTAGATAGATTGCTTTTAGATGAAAAAAGAGTAGAAGCTATGGCAAAATCTTTGCAAGAGATTGCTGCTTTAAAAGAGCCTGTAGGTAGAGTTTTAGAGGGGTGGTGGACTGATGATAATATAAGAATAGAAAAGGTTTCAGTTCCAATAGGTGTAATAGGAGTTATTTATGAATCTCGCCCTAATGTTACAGCAGATGTAGGCGCACTTTGCTTTAAAAGTGGAAATGTAGCAATTTTAAAGGGTGGAAAAGAGGCTCAAAATTCAAATAAAGCTATTGCTAAAATACTTCAAGATGTACTTCAAAGCCACAACTTACCAAAAGAGATTATATCTTTATTGCCAGATAGCTCAAGAGAAGGGGTTACATATTTAATTAAGCAAGATAGTTATGTAGATTTAATAGTTCCAAGAGGTGGAGAGGCTTTAATTAAGTATGTATCAGCAAATGCAACAGTTCCAGTTGTTAAACACGATAAAGGGCTTTGCCATACATATATTCATAGTAAAGCAAACCTAGATATGGCAATAAAAATAGCAATTAATGCCAAGTGCCAACGCCCAGGTGTATGTAATGCAATGGAGACTTTAATTGTAGATAAAGCTATTGCTAAAGAGGCTCTACCAAAAATAAAAGAGGCTTTTGATAACTACCATACAGAACTTCGTGTAGATAGTTTTGCAAAAGAGATAATAGATGCAAAAGATGCCATAGAAGAGGACTTTGATACAGAGTATTTAGCAAATATATTAAGTATAAAAGTAGTTAATGATTTAGATGAAGCAATAAGCCATATTGCAAAGTATGGCTCAGGACACTCAGAAGCAATTATTACAGAGGATTATAGCGCAGCAGAAGAGTTTTTAAATAGAGTAGATGCAGCAACTGTTTATGTAAATGCCTCAACAAGATTTACTGATGGTGGAGCATTTGGATTTGGGGCAGAGGTAGGAATTTCTACAAATAAACTCCATGCAAGAGGTCCTATGGGTATAAATGAGCTAACAACTTATAAGTATAAAATTTATGGAACAGGTCAAATAAGAGAGTAATGAATAAAGAGATTGTCTTAGATATTAAAAACCTAACATTTGGATATAGTGATAAACTTTTATTAAAAGATTTCTCTTTGCAAGTTAGAGTAGGTGAGCTTGTAGCTATTGTTGGAAAAAGTGGTTCTGGTAAATCAACTCTTTTTGAACTTATTGCAAATAATTTAAAGCCACTAAAAGGCGAGATTAAAAAAGCAGATATTGGGTGGATTTTTCAAGACCCATATAGCTCTTTTCATCCCTCATATACTATATTGACACAAATACTTGAAGTAGCTAAAGATATAGAGTATAATAAGTATTTAGAAAAGTTATCATTAAGTATAGAGAATCTAAAGTCTCTGCCACATGAGCTATCTGGTGGGCAGTTGCAAAGGTGTAGTATATTAAGAGCGCTCTTAATGAAACCAAAACTTTTGCTATGCGATGAACCAACAAGTGCGCTAGATAATATAGTGCAGCTTGAGACGATGAAACTATTAATATCTCTATTAGATGAGATGGGAATATTATTAATAACACACGATAAAGATTTAGCAAAGTGGGCGGCAGATAAAATAGTAACTATTGGATAGAAAATGAGAATATTTATAGTATATTTAGTGTTAATTAGCACTCTTTTATTTGCAGAGGGTAATAATACCACTAAAGAGTATGAAGTAGAGATAAAAGTATCTAAAAATTTAAATAAAGAAGATATTGCAAAAGCAATAGGTGTAAAAGAGAAAGATTTATTAAATTTTTGGAGTGATAAAAATATTATAAGCGAAGAGTTTATAGAAAATATTAAACCAACCCTTAAAGGATATCTCGAAAATAAGGGCTATTTTGACTCAAAAGTAAATATAAAAAAAGTAGGTAATAAAATATATATTACTATCAATGAGGGAGAGCCAATAAGGGTTAGCGAGATTAATATAAACTCAGATTTTGATATTAAATCTATTATAGATTGGAAAAGAGGTGATATATTCTCTGCTGATAGATTTGATAAAATAAAAAGTGCTATAAATAAAAAACTCTTAGAGAGTGGTTACTGTAATGCCAAAGTAGATACAAAAGCCTATGTCGATTTACAAAAACATACAGCAAAATTAAATTACAATATAAAAAAGGGTGATGTCTGTTATTTTGGTAAAATAAAAATAGAAAAGAAGCCACCAAGTATAGATAAAAAGGTAATTTTATCCAGATTAAAATATAGTGAAGGTGATAGATTTGATATACAGAAAATAGAAGATAGTTACAATAGTCTAAACTCATTAAATACTTTTGCAAATATCCAAATAAAGTATGACTTAGATACAAAAACAAAATATGTTGATAGCACACTATCACTAGATTTAAAAGATAAATTAAGAAGATATCTTTTAGGTATAGGAGTAGATAGTGAAGTAGGCGTAAGAGCAAAAGCCCTTTGGGAGGAGCGAAACTTTTTAGGAAATGCAAAAAAAATAACTATTAAAACTGCTATCTCTAAAGATAAACAAGAGCTTTCAAGTGAGCTATTTGTTCCAGCATTTTGGCAATATAAAAAATTTTATACTGATCTTTATGTTTTACTTGGTTATTCATTAGATAAAAATGATGCTTATTATGAGAAACTAGCCTATATAAATAGTTATCTAAATTATAGTTATAAATATTGGGATATTAAAACTGGAATAAAACTTGAGAAATTAATAATAGATTTAAAATCAAATTTGCCAGATAAAATTGGTGGAATCTTTAATATTCTATATCCATATGCAGAGATAATTTATGATAGAAGAGATTCTAAAATAGACCCTAAAAATGGATATTATTTTAAAGTATATGGGGAATATGGTTTATCTTTTGGGGATAATAGTGTAGAATATTTTAAATATTTAATAGAAGCTAGAGCAATTAAAAGTTTTGGCAATTTAACTCTAGCAGCAGTAGGAAAGTTAGGTGCTATTCATGAAAAAAGCTCTTATCTTCCTGCCTCTAAACTATTTTATGGTGGTGGATTATTTAGTAATAGAGCTTATGGAAAAGATAAAATTGGATACATAACTTCAAATAAAACATTTAGTTCTTTAGGTGGTAAAAGCTATTTAAATTTACAATTAGAAGCAGATTATAAAATACATAAAAAATTTTATGGAGCAATATTTTTTGATAGTACTATGATAAGTAAAGAAGAGTATAACTTTAAAGGTAAAAGAATAGATACCATTGGTTTTGGTATAAGATATAAAACACCTATTGGTCCAATCAAAGTTGATGTAGGTTTTAATATACACAATACAAAAGATTATGCAATATCTATTATGTTAGGTCAATCATTTTGAAAAAAATTATATACATTTTAATATTTATAATAATTTCTCTCTTATCTCTTGCAACTTTTGTAAGTAGTACATACTTTTTTAATAAATATATTGCAAAAAATATAAAAGAGTATGGGTTTAATTATAAAAGAGTTAATGGTGCAATATTTAAAGGTTTTAAGGTAAAAGATTTAACTTATAAAAATAAAGAGTTATCTTCAATAGTAGAGTTAAAAATAGACCCTTTTAAACTATTTAAAGGAGTTATTTCTATAAATAAATTGTATCTTTTAGATGTTAGAAAAGATATTTTAGAAGATATAGTAGAAGATTTTAAACCAAAAGATGATAATTCAACAAGTAAGATTAAAATAGATTTAAATTTTGAATTCAAAAATATTTATCTAACTTTTAAACCATTTACAATAGATAATATTAAAGTTAAAAAGGCAGAGTTAAGAGTTAGTAAAATTGCATATATTAATTATAAATTTAATGTAGGTAACTTAGTATATAAATCACAAAGTGATATTGCAGATATATTTTTTAAAGGGCAGTTTAAAAAAAGAGTTCTTAAAATAGATCGTATTAATGTAAGAAAATTAGATTCTAAAAAAGTTATATCTCTTTTAAAATCTTTAAAAAGTAGCGAAAATAATAAAAGCAGTAGTGAAATATTAAATAGCCCATTTACTCCTAAAACTATAGAAGTTAAAAATGCATATTTAAATCTTTTGCCATTTACTTTTGAAGATTTATCAATAAAAGATTTAAATCTAAATCTTAATAATGCTAAATTTGATGTAGAAAATCTTCTGTTAAAAAGAGGTAATCTAAACTTTAACTATCTTAGTAAAGAGCTAGATATAAAACTTAATAGTAGTTATTATGATAATAATTTAACACTAAATAAGATAATAGTATATATGAAACAACCAAATAGAATTGAAAAATTTATAAATTCACTCACTTTAAATAGTAATAAAAATAGTAATAGCAATTTAAATATAGTTCCAATTAGTAGTCTTAAAATAGATGATGCAATTATAAAAATAAATAATTATAAATATAAAAAAGAGAAAATTAAAAAGGTATTACTAAAACTTAAAAAAAGTAGTTTTAATATAGATAAAAAAAGAGTTAAAAGCAAAAAATTTAGTATAAGTTTAATCTCAACACTTGGAAATTTAAATTTAAAAGGTAGTATTGATAAAAATATCACTATTAATAATATTACTATTAATAGTAATAATTTCGATAAAATTATTAATTATATTCCATCAAGTAATAGC
>Ga0256843_1003767_pt1 | contig 10379 bp, 15 predicted proteins | sample AlvinellametaG_FD_191572 | JGI IMG/M metagenome (GOLD analysis project Ga0256843, IMG submission 191572) | Pompeii worm associated microbial communities from hydrothermal vent at the East Pacific Rise, Pacific Ocean - Alvinella | ecosystem: Host-associated > Annelida > Integument > Unclassified ... | reverse complement strand
ACTCCATCGTCGGCGGCTCCCACGCCTTGACCAGCAGCAGCACCTCGGCCTCTGCCGTCTCGGCGATGAGCCGGGTGTCCTCCGCCAGACTCTGACGGCCGCCGACCGGAGCGATCCGCTCCGCCGCACCCCCCAGCGCGTCAAGAACCACCCCGATCCGCTCCGGCTCCATCGCCCATCCGATCGCCCACAGCGTACGGGGCAACGCCCCCTGCAGGACGCGGGGATACTCCGATGCCCCTTCGACGAAACGCGTCTCCCCCTCTTTGGCTCGGGGATCGACCAGCGGCGTATTCATCTCATGCAGCAGCTGCCGGGTCTGCGGCATCGCCAGGATCGCCTTCATGGCCGCACGCTGCAGGCTCATCCGCGCGAACAGCCACACCGCCAGCCGCAGCCCCACCGCGTAGACCAGCGTCGCCATCGCCAGAAAACGCCACCACGCCCCCAGCATCTCGGCATGACGCACCAGTTCGCTGTCGACCGTTCCGCCCAGACGGTAGTACTGGCTCTGGGTAATGAGCTCGAGAGAAGGCACCGCCGAAGGGACCAGCCGGTGCCACGGCCAGGCGATCATCCCGGTGATGCGATGAAAGGTCTGCGGATCGATCCGCAGTGTCGTACTCCACGCAAAAGCGATATCGCGCGTCGCGACGATCCCCACCAGCGCCAGCAGCAGCCCCAGCGAGAACCACAGCGCCATCTGCTGCGAGTGGACGATCACCAGACGGTTGGCCACCGGTGGAGGCAGTGTCATCGCCGGAGAGGTCCGGTGCCCCAGCAACCCCGCGATCTTCGCCATCCACGACGCGGGGGCCAGATGGACCAGCGCGTTGTGCGGCCGATCGGCCCGCAGCAGCGCCACCAGCGTCAGCACCATCGTCACCAGCGGGATCGCCACCGCCACCGCGAGAAAATAGATCACATTGACCGGCTCCCGCCCGCTGTAGCTCAACAGCGCCGCACCGGTGATCAGCCCCAGCACGAACGCCACCGCCCCCAGAGTCAGACCGATCCCGTAGCGGTAGCGCTCATAGGTCCGGCTCCACCGTTCTCCCTCCAGCCGGGGCAGGTGCCGTACCCGCCACCGGTTGACCTGCTCCAGCGGCGTGCGCCCCTCCAGCTCCAGCCCCAGCGCCCGGTTGGCCTCATGCTCAAGCGGGGTCCGATCGTACAGCTGACGCAGATCGAGATAGTGGGCGATCCTCATAGCCGTACCACCAGCGACGAGATCAGACCGATCAGGCCGCCCAGCACTCCGCCCCAGACCACGAGCCACCCCATGTGCTCATGGATCAACTCAAAGACCAGCTCCTTGACCATCGCCGGGCTCAGCTCATCAAGCCGCCGGGTGACGAGCCGCTCGATCTGCCCCATCATATCCCGGCTCAGCGAGGAGTGCTCCAGATGGTGCTGCAGCTGCGCCGTGAACGCCTCGGAGGAGACGATCCCCGAGACCGCGCTTTTGAGCTTGCGTCCGAAACTCTCCCGCAGAGGCTCCAGCGCCTCCTCCCCGCCAAACATCTGAAGCATCTGCCCGAACTTCGACTCCATCACCGAGGATTTGAGCGCATCGAACGCCGGATCGAAATCGGCCGATTCGACCAGCGGCGCCAGATCGATCTTCTGCTCCTCCTGCGCGAAGAAGTCGTTGAGCTTCTCGACGGTAAAGAACTGCGTCATCACCATCTTCCGGATCGAGTCCTTGAAGGTCTCGAAGTTCCGCTCGATCACCCCCGATCCGTACAACCCCGGCACCCGGTGAAAGAGCATATGGATCGCCAGCTGATTGGTCACCGCTCCGGAGAAGGCAAACAGCCCCGCCATCAGCACCGGCGTATGGTACGGCTCGGGCGCGAGATAACCCGCGACGATGAGCAGGATGGATATCAGATCGGTCAGTTGGGATTTGGTCATGCAACGACTCCTTCCCGGGTAGTGATCCGTTCCAGCTCTTTGGCTTTTTTACGGCTGACCTTCCACAGATCGTATTGGTTTTGCAGATTGAGCCACAGTTGAGGAGAGGTACCGAAGTATTTGGCGAGTTTGAGCGCCATTTCGGTAGTAACCCCCCGCTTGCCGTTGACCAGTTCATTGATCGCCCGGAACGATGTGTGCAATACCCGTGCGAGCTGGCTCTGCGTCATCCCCAACGGGATCAAAAATTCCTCTTTAAGTACCTCTCCCGCATGGGTGGGCTCACGGTAGATCGGTATCATGGTCACTCCTTCAGTGATAATCGACGATCGTCACATCATACGCATCGCCCGCGTCAAAGCCAAAGACGATACGATACTGACGATTGATACGGATAGAATACTTGCCCCGCAGACTGCCCGAAAGCGCTTCCAGCATATTGCCCGGCGGCACACGGAGATCCTCCAGCAAATGCGCCATCGCCAGATAATCGAGCTTACGCAGTGCTGTTCTATGGATCTCGGACGGTATCCGACGACTTTTGCCTGTTTGGTAAAAGTGTTGTGTTTCTTTGTCTGCGAAACTTTTGATCATACTATAGTATAACAGATAGTGTTATATATTGTCAACCAGAGATTTGGGCAGGAAAATATCATTAACTGTGCTAAAATACCCCCATGAAACTCAGCCCGAACGCCCCCTGCCCCTGCGGCAGCGGCACAAAGTACAAAAAATGCTGTCAACCCTATCACAAAGGGGCCCGCGCGCCTGACGCGCTCACCCTCATGCGCTCCCGCTACAGCGCCTATGCCGCCGGTCAGAGCCGCTACATCCTCCGCACCACCCATCCGGACAACCCCGACCACACCGATGATACCGCCGCCTGGCAGGCCTCGATCGACGCGTGGTGCGCTGCGACCGAATTCCGACGGCTGGAGATCCTGGAATATACCGACGGAGAAAAGGAAGCCTTCGTCACCTTCCGCGCGACCTTTGGCAATGGTGAGATGGTAGAGCGGAGCCGCTTCCTCAAGGAAGGGGACGAATGGTTCTATGTCGACGGAGAGTTTGGTGATGCGGAACACTGAACGCTTTGATGAAGAAGACTTGTATGTTTAAGATCACTCAAAATGCGCTGGAGAATTTGCGGCGCCAATATGGCACCACAAATCTGACAAAGACACGGAAGCGAGAAAATGATCCCCATGGAATGGAATCACTCACGGCTCAAAACGACGGCACAACGCCCCAAGTACCTCCCGGCGTTTTGGCATACTCAGCTTGCCGATCCTGCGACCGATCCTTCTCTTTGAGATAGTGCGTACCTGGTGGCACAGCAGGATCGCTTCACGTTCCGCCAAGGTGATCAATACTTCGTTGGGGTAGATGCGGCGACCGCTCTTACGGGAAGTGATGGGGACAACCGTGACGATATCCATGCGGTTCTCGATATCGTTAGAGACCACAAGCACCGGACGGTGACCCGCCTGCTCCCGGCCGATGACCGGATTGAGGTCTGCCCAGAAGATCTCAAAATGCATCCCATTCCTTCTCACCAAAATCGGCATACGAAAAATCAGCCTCGATCTCTTCGATATCAGCCGCCACCATCGGATCATCCGCCATCGCAGCCATCTCCTGACGATACCGATCCTCCCGGAACGACTCAAGTGTGTTACGAAGAGCGACTGAGACCAGTTCCGAGAAGGATTTGAAATGATCCATCACGCCGTCCACTTGCAATTGTGAATATAAAGGCTCTTCGATCGTAACCGTTTTGCGTACCATTGAGGACTCCTGTTTGTAGACTTCATATATCTTATCATACTTTTTATCATATTTCAAGTATTTACAGTTTCCACATAAGAGACATTTCAGTATTCGTATATTAATATACACATAAAGGAGCACCAATGATCGTAGCCGTCAATGAGATCGCCAAACACCCCAGACTCATCAGCAACGCCAGCGAGATCGTCTACATCAAAGACAAGCGCAAAAACACCCTCAAGAGCATCGTCGTCCCGGCCCGCTATCACTCCTACCTCTCCGAAGCGCTCAAAGAGATCGAATACCAGATGTGGCTGGAGCGCAACCGCGGCCTGCTCAAAACCGGCCACCCGGATATCCTCGAAGAGGTGGTGGACGATATCGGAGAGCGGTTGTGATACGGCAGGGAGATATCTATCTCGTCAACTTCGCCAAAAAATACAACAGCGAATTTGGCAAAATCCGCCCGGCAGTGATCCTTCAGAACGATTTTCTCAACCGTGCACTGGCGATCAGCACCTTCCAGTCGGTGCTGCTGGTACCGCTGACGACCCGGGATATCGAGACCGAGTACAAGATAGAGATCCCGGCCAGAGACCGTCTTGAGGAGCGGAGTTTTGTCGTGACCAACTGGCTATGCACCCTCGATCTCAAACGGATCCTCACCGACAAAGGCCCGCTCACCCGACTTACCGAAGCGGAGATGACGCTGCTTCGATCCAAGATCAATGACCTGATGTAAATCCCAAAAAGGAGCCCCCATGACCCTCACAGACATCGAACAGCACTACCGCACCTCCCTCCCCCCGCTCTACCGCCGTCTCCACGAAGCGGGGATGCTCGACTGGATGGGGGGCTACGGCGACCCGTTGCCCGAGAACATCGACTGGGTCAAAGATATCTACCCCAAACTCCACGACAACCCCCCGGCCCTGTTCCACACCGGCGGGGATCTGCTGATGATGACCCCACGCCAGATCGTCGCGTACGAGATACCCGAGGAGTGGGATACCCAGCGCTACACCATCGTCCCGTTCGCCCGCGGCATCGAAGAGAATGTATTTGCCTTTGTCCGGGAGCGGGACAGTGACGAAGAGCCGATGGTGGCCCTGCTGTGGGAGGATGATACCGAAGGGCAGATCATCGCCAAAAACTTCGAGGACTTCCTCTTCCGTACGATGGTGGAGGCCGCAGCCGAGTTCGACCGGGAACAGACCGACAGCGAATACCGCGGCACGGACAACCCCGCCGAAGCCTACCGTGCCGACATCCTGCGCGACCTGGAGACGATCCGCCCCTGGCTGCGTCCCGAGTATGTCGCCGACCTGGAAGAGCTGTACCACGGACGCACCGGCAGTACGCTCGTATCGTACTATTTCGAAGGCTCCCGCCCCGCTGAAACGATCCTCAAAGAGCGGATCGCTTTCCCGCGAATGAACGAGGAGATCGAGGTGGGATAAACACAACTCTCACCCAAAATTGGCTATAATCATCCCAAACCAACATCTGAGGTATTTTTATGCTTTCCAAACGTATCCAGGCTCTCTCTCCCTCGATGACCATCGCGGTCTCCACCCTTGCCCGTGAGCTCAAAGCCCAGGGCAAAGATGTGCTCAGCTTCTCCGCCGGCGAGCCCGACTTCGACACCCCCCAGCCGATCAAGGACGCCGCCATCGCCGCGATCGAAGAGGGCTTCACCAAATACACCGCCGTCGCGGGCATCCCCGAACTTCTCGAAGCGATCGCCCACAAGCTCAAGCGCGACAACGGTCTGGAGTACACCCCCGACCAGATCATCACCAGCAACGGCGCCAAACAGTCGCTCTTTAACCTCACCCAGGCGCTGATCGACGACGGGGACGAGGTGATCATCCCCGCCCCCTATTGGGTCACCTACCCCGAGCTGGTCAAGTACGCCGGCGGCATCCCGGTGATCATCGACACCGAGGACCGCGCCGGGTTCAAGATCACCGCCGACCAGCTGGCCAAAGCGATCACCCCCCGCACCAAGATGCTCATCCTCACCTCCCCCTCCAACCCCACCGGATCGGTCTACAGCCGGGAGGAGCTCACCGCGCTGGCGAAGGTGCTCGAAGGGACCAACATCATCGTCGTCAGCGACGAGATGTACGAAAAGCTGGTCTTTGACGGCACGCAGTTCGTCTCCACTGCCTCCATCAGTGAGGACATGTACCGCCGCACCATCACCGTCAACGGCCTGAGCAAGTCCGTCGCCATGACCGGCTGGCGGTTCGGCTATCTGGCGTGCGCCAGCCGCGAACTGGTCAAAAAGATGAACTCCCTCCAGTCCCAAAGCACCTCCAACATCAACTCCATCACCCAGAAAGCCGCCATCCCGGCTCTGCTGGGAGAGGTGGACGAGGAGATCGAGCAGATGCGTCAGGCGTTCGAATCCCGCGCCCATGAAGCGACCGAACTGATGAACGCCATCGAGGGGCTCAGCGTCGTCCGCCCCAAAGGGGCCTTCTACCTCTTTGTCAACACCAAAGCGGTCACCAACGACTCGATGCAGTTCGCCAAAGACCTGCTGGAGCAGTACGGTGTGGCCGTCGTACCCGGTCTGGCGTTCGGCTCGGAGGGCTATTTCCGCTTCTCCTTCGCGACCGACATCGTCACGATCCGCGAAGGGATCCGGCGCATCGAGAAGTTCGTCAAAGGACTCAACCCCTAAACAAAGGATCCCGCCATGAAAGCACTCACCCGACTGCTGCTGCTCGTTCTCATTCTCTACGGTGCCGCCGTCGGCTGGATGTATTTCAAACAGCGGGACCTGCTCTTCGTCCGCGACGCCAATCCCGCGCCGCTGGATGGGTTCTGGCTCTACGGTGAGAAAAAACCCAAAGTCTGGATCGACCGGCTCAACCCCGGCCAGCCCAACGCCCTCCTCTACTTCCCCGGCAACACCACCAGCGACTGGGACGATCCCCGTCGCCTGGCCAAAGTCCTGCCGCACCACACCGTCTACTTCATGCGCTACCGCGGCTTTGCCAACAGCGGAGGCCGCCCATCCCAAAAAGCGCTCTATCAGGATGCCGTAGCCCTCTTCGATCGGGTCAAGCCGCAGCATGAGAAAATCGATGTCCTGGGCCGCAGCCTGGGCACCGGGATGGCGGTCTACCTCACCGCCCGGCGCCCCGCCCGCCGGCTCATCCTCACCACCCCCTACGACGGTATCGCCCTCTCAGCCGAAAAAGCCTACCCGTGGCTGCCGGTAAAGTACCTGCTCAAAGACCCTTTCCCCAGTTTCAAGTACGCACCGCAGGTTGAGGAAAAGACCCTCGTGATCCTGGCCAAAGACGATCAGAAGATCCCCTATGAGAGCAGCAAGAAACTGATCGATGTGTTCCCCAAAAAGCCGGAAGTGATCGCCCTGCGCGGCACCACCCACAGCGCCATCGTCCGCCACCCGCTCTATCTCAAAACGGTAGCCGATTTTCTGAACGAATAAACAGATCGATCAGCCGAAATAGGCCCGAACCGCCTCCGAGAAGTAGTAGCTCGTCAGACCCACGACCAGTCCCCAGAGGATCGAGGCGGGGAGGTTGAGGAGGGTGAATTTTTTGAAGTCGTATTTGGTCAGGCCCATGACGATAGGCACGAGGGTCTTGACGCCGTAGACGTATTTTTGGAGGAAGACCACCATCCAGCCATAGCGGCGCATCAGGAGGTTGGTCCAGGCGATCTTGCGTTTGTGTTTTTTGAGGTATTTCTGCACCTCTTTTTTGTTCGTCTGCGCAAGGTAGAAGAGGACGTTGTCACCGAGGAAGTTGGAAACCGTGGCGATGGCGATCGAGAGGGTGATGTCCATCTTCCCCATCGCCGAGAGGATCCCGGCCCCGATCAACCCCAGCATCCCCCCACCGAACGAATACCACGCCAGTATGATATACCCATACAGCGACAGCGAATTTAAAATATCATCCAAACCAGATCCCCAATCTCTATTTTCTAATTTCTATCTTCTAAATTTCTCTATTTTATTTTCTAACTTCTATCTTCTATTTCTCAATATCCCTGCCCGAAGCTGTACTTCAGCCCCACCGAGGCCCGCAGGGTGTTCTCCATCGAGAACGAGAGATGATCGACCAGCTCAGCCACCACCGAAGTATCGGGACGCAGCTGATACTCCACCCCGCCCCCTAATGTCCCATAGAAATGGTTGCCCACCGCGACCGTACCGCTTCCGCCGAAGAACTGCACCCCCAGACCCGCCTTCACGAACGGCATCCAGTTTTCATCGGTCTCGGAAAACCACAGCGCATTGCCCCCCAGCCGAACGGCATAGTCCCATCCGGCCCCGTTCAGACGGGCATAATCGAGCGCGAACTGCACCGCGTCGAGATTGAAGATCCCCTCGGGTGCGTGGAGGTTCTGATCGATCCGAAGGCCATATACCGCCCCCGCATCACCTCCGGTAGAGCCATATCCGACATACAGACCCACCGCATGATCGTACAGATCATTGTCTGCCGCCTGCATCCAGGTCAATCCAACGATCATCGCCAAAAGTATCTTTTTCATTGTCCATCCTTTCATACGGAAACTTTCCGAGGGAACTTTCCGGGAGTATAACACAGTTTTCATTAAATTCATAGTAAAAAATATAACTACAAACATTCACCCCATTTTCGCTACAATCGTCCCAACGCACATCCAAGGAGTCCCCATGTCCACCCATACCCTCATCATCGGCGCCGGCGGTGTCGGCAATGTCGTCGCGTTCAAATGTGCCATGAACGCCGAGACCTTCGGCCGGATCACCCTGGCCAGCCGAACGCTGGCCAAATGCGACGCCATCGCCGCCAATGTCAAAGCCAAAACCGGTGTCACCATCGCCACGGCACAGGTGGATGCCGACCGTGTCGGCGAACTGGTGGAGCTCATCCGTGCCACCCAGGCCGATATCGTCATCAACGTCGCCCTCCCCTATCAGGATCTGACCATCATGGACGCGTGCGCGGCCACTCAGACCGACTACCTCGACACCGCCAACTACGAACACCCCGACGAAGCGAAGTTCGAGTACCGGGAGCAGTGGGCACGCGATCCGCTCTTTCGCGAACAGCACATCATGGGGCTTCTGGGCAGCGGTTTCGACCCGGGCGTGACCAACGTCTTCGTCGCCTACGCCCAAAAGCACTATCTCGACGAGATCCACACCATCGACATCCTCGACTGCAACGCCGGGGATCACGGCTATCCGTTTGCGACCAACTTCAACCCCGAGATCAACCTCCGGGAGGTCTCGTCCAAAGGGCGCTACTGGGAGCGAAAAGACGACGGAGAGGGCGAGTGGATCGAGACCGATCCCATGGCGATCAAACAGGTATGGGACTACCCCGAGATCGGCCCCAAAGACAGCTATCTGCTCTACCACGAAGAGATGGAGAGCCTCGTCAAGAACATCCCCACCCTCAAACGGATCCGCTTTTTCATGACCTTTGGCGAAAGCTACCTGCGTCACATGGAGGTGCTGGAGAATGTCGGCATGCTCGGCATCGAGCCTGTGGAGCATCAGGGGCAGCCAATCGTCCCCATCGAATTCCTCAAGACCCTCCTCCCCGACCCGGCGAGCCTCGGGCCGCGCACCAAAGGCAAGACCAATATCGGCATCGTCGCCCACGGTATCAAAGACGGCAAAGAACACACCGTCTACATCTATCAGGTGAGCGACCACGAACAGTGCTACGCCGAGGTAATGAGCCAGGCGGTCAGCTACACCACCGGCGTACCGGCGATGATCGGCGCAAAACTGATGCTGGAGAAAAAATGGTACGAAGAGGGGGTCCACAACATGGAGGAGTTCGACCCCGATCCGTTCATGGAAGAGCTCAACACCCAGGGGCTGCCGTGGAAAGTGATGGAGCTGGAGCGTCCCGACGCGCTGCGGGTCGATCAGACATCCCATTGACAAAAACGGCTCATTTGGTATAATATTCGCCTTACAAAACAAAAACATAAGGCAGACAAATGAAAAAAGGCCTCTATCTCCTGTTGCTCCCTTTCGCATTATCCGCCGCGGACAATGTAACGGTCACGCCCCCTGCGGCCGATACGAATATCACCGTCGACAAGGCCCAGCTCGAAAAGCACGTCAAAGAGCAACTCGAACGGGAGGAGAATTTCGCCCGGACCCAGACCTTTCTCAAAGGGGACGACTACAACCTCTCCGAACACCAGGTCGACCCCAAAGACCTCGAACACATCCAGGTCGACCCGCCCGAATACGATTTTGACATGAACGATGTATACGATTGACAGCCGTTTTTGGCTATAATCCCCCCACTTTACAGGAGGGATATATGGCACTGATCGACTACGCAACGCTTAAAAAACTGCTCTTCAGACTCGACCCGGAGACCGCCCACACCCTCGGAGGACTCGCCCTGCGGACCGTAGGAGCCCTCCCGCCGCTTATGCGTTTTTTCGCCGCACGAACCTATATCGACCATCCGGTGCTGCGCCAGCAGATCTTCGGCCGCACCTTCGCCAACCCGGTCGGACTGGCCGCGGGCTTCGACAAAGACGGCGACTACATCACCGCTATGCCCGCGCTCGGCTTTGGCTTCACCGAGATCGGTACCGTCACCCCCAAAGCACAGCCGGGCAACCCCAAACCCCGCCTCTTCCGCCACATCGACGAAGCAGCCATCCAGAACGCCATGGGCTTC
>Ga0256843_1003766_pt1 | contig 10387 bp, 12 predicted proteins | sample AlvinellametaG_FD_191572 | JGI IMG/M metagenome (GOLD analysis project Ga0256843, IMG submission 191572) | Pompeii worm associated microbial communities from hydrothermal vent at the East Pacific Rise, Pacific Ocean - Alvinella | ecosystem: Host-associated > Annelida > Integument > Unclassified ... | reverse complement strand
ATATAACTCACTCTTACCCACACTGTTGGAGAACACATAAGCCACTTATTTTTAGAGCAACTAAACAATGGTTTATCTCTATAGATGAAGCTTATGGAAAAGAAAATAAAACATTAAGACAAAATGCTCTTGATGCAATACAAAATATATCTTTTTATCCTAAACATGGTGTAAATAGATTAAACTCAATGATTGAAGGAAGACCTGATTGGTGTATCTCAAGACAAAGAGATTGGGGTGTACCTATTGCATTCTTTAGAAATAAATTAACAGATGAAATCATATATGATGAAAAAGTATTAAATTATATAGCTATGATCTTTGAAATGAAAGGTGCTGATGCTTGGTATGATATGAGTATTGAAGAATTATTATATCCAGGTAGTGGATATAATCCTGAAGATTTAGAAAAAACTATGGATATTTTAGATGTATGGTTTGATAGTGGTTCAACTCAAAATGCTGTATTAAGAAGTAGAAATTATGATGCTGGAACATATCCTGCTGATATGTATCTAGAAGGTAGCGATCAACATAGAGGTTGGTTCCAAAGTTCATTATTAACTTCACTTGCATCAAATGAAATTGCACCTTATAAAAATATCTTAACACATGGATTTACAGTAGATAGTAAAGGTGAAAAGATGTCTAAATCAAAAGGTAATGTAGTAGCACCTGATAAAGTTATAAAACAATATGGTTCAGAAATACTTAGACTTTGGGTTGCTATGAGTGATTATCAAAATGATTTAAAAATATCTGATGAGATTTTAAAACAAATGGGAGAACAATATAGAAAAATAAGAAATACTATTAGATTCTTATTTGCAAATATCTCTGATTTAGATGAGATTAAAGATGTATCAACATTTGGTACTATGGATTTATGGATTATTTCTAGAGCAAAAGAAGTATTTGATGGAATTGATGCTGATTTTAAAACATATGATTATAGTAGAGGAATTAATAAACTAAACAACTTCTTAGTAGCTGATTTAAGTAATATTTATCTTGATGTATGTAAAGATAAATTATACTGTGATGCAAAAGATGGTGTTGCTAGACGAGCATCTCAAAGTGCAATGGCAATGATAGCAAAATCTTTAATTGGTACATTAGCTCCAATTTTAACATATACAATGGATGAACTTTTAACTTATGCTCCTTCATTTATAAAAGATGAAGCAAAAGATATTTTTGATTTTGAAAAATATACTTTACCAAATGTAGAATCTAAAATAAATTCTGCATTAATTTTTGAAGCAAAAGAAAAATTTAATGAGTCAATTGAAACATTAAAAAAAGATAAAAAAATTAAATCAACTTTAGAGTTAGTAATATATACAGATTGTCCTGATATACTTGCATTAGATAGTACAATAGCTGAAGATCTATTTATTGTTTCAAAAGTTATAAAACATACAGAAGATGAAGTTGTATCTTCTTTTGAACTGGAAGGTTCAAAATTTGAAGTATATTATGCTGCTAAGGCAAAATGTCCAAGATGTTGGAAATATAGAGCAAAAGATGAAGAATCTTTATGTGCAAGATGTAATGAAGTAGTAAATTAATCTATGATGAATCAAGCTGTTAGTTTAACATTTATTTTTCAAACTATTGGTGCTATACTAGCAATATCTGCAATTGCAGTATTGCTTGTGAATATTAAAACAAAAAAATTAAAAAACAAAAAGGATTTTTAAAATGAGTATGCCATTTTCAGATGAAGATTTACAAGAACCAGTTGCAAATATAATAAAAACAAAAATAGCTCCCATGTTAGCACAAGATGGTGGAGCAATAGAGCTTTTAAAAATACAAGATGGAAGAGTTTATGTTCAGTTAAAAGGTGCATGTGTTGGATGTGCAGCTAGTTCTAGTACATTAAAATTTATAGTTGAAAAAAATCTAAAAGAATTAATTCACCCTGAAATACAAATAGTTAATGTATTACCAGGAATGGAAAACGAAATATAAATGATAAATAAAACAGAACTACTTCAAAAAGCACATGGATTTTTTATAGCAGAACAATATGATAAGGCTTTGTTTTTATATTCAAGAATATCATCTTTAGAACCACAAAATAAAGAATATCAAATATATGCCCTATTATGTGATATATCTAGTGAAGACAATGTAAAAGCTCAAGAATTATTTGAAAAATTTTCTATTTTAAAAGATGAAAATTTAGATGATGCTACTAAATATATAGAAAATGAAATATCAATTTTTGATGGTGATAATGAATTATTATTAAAAATGATTGAAGAAGTTACTGTGCAGACTACAGAATCTATAAATGCTATAGATTATGATGATTTTTTAAAATTAGAAAAAGATAGAGGTTCTTTTAAAAGAGCATATGAAGATATTATGTATTCTACTAAAGTATCTATTACCTCTAAAAATGATTTAGTCGATTTTATAAATAAGTTAATTGAACATGGTTTTGATAGTACAGCTTATTCATATTTAGATGGATTTAATGAAATTTTTTCTTACGATAAAGATTTAACAGATTTATATGAAAAGTTAGAGAGTAAAAATATTGAAAATAAACACAAATAACCACAAATTTACAGATAATACAAATGAATTAGATGAAAATACTATATTTGTTAGTTCAAAACAAAATGAACAATATATAAATAATGTTCCTAAATCAACTAAAATAATAAAAGATGATGAATTAAAAAATTATTTTGATTTTTCATCTATAAAAGTAGTAGGTATAACTGGGACAAATGGTAAAACTACAACTGCAGCTGCAATATACTCAGTATTACTTGATATGGGATATAATGTTGGGTTCCAAGGAACTAGAGGTTTATTTATAAATGAAGATAAAGTTAAAGATTATTCTTTAACAACTCCAGTTCAACTTGAAATATTTGCAAATATACAATTAGCTCTTAATCATGGTTGTGAATTTTTTATTATGGAAGTTAGTTCTCATGCTATAGTTCAAAACAGAATTTGTGGTTTAGATTTTGCACTTAAAATACATACTAATATTACAAGAGATCATCTTGATTATCATAAAACTATAGAAGAATATATCAATGTAAAAAACTCTTTTTTTAGAGATGATAGCCCTAAACTTATAAATAAAGATGATAAATTAGTAAAATATAAACTAAAAAATGCTTTCTCTTATGGTCTTGATAATCCAGCAACTTATAAAGTTCAAGCATTTACTTTTAAACATGGTACAACTGTAGCTTTACAGTATTTTGGAGAAATGTATAGTTTTACTAGTGATTTAAGAGGTACTTTTAATGTTTATAATCTAACAGCTGCAGTTGGAGCAATTCATATACTTACAAAAAAATCTTTACAAGGTATTTGTGATAAAGTAGATAACTTTGCTGGTGTTGCAGGTAGAATGCAAACAATATCATATGAACCTTATGTAATAGTTGATTTTGCTCATACTCCAGATGGTATGAAAAGTGTATTTGATAGCTTTAAAGACAAAGAAATCATTTGTGTATTTGGAGCTGGTGGAAATAGAGATAAAGAAAAAAGAAAAATTATGGGTAAAGTAGCAAATGAATATTGTGAAAAAATCATACTAACAAGTGATAATCCAAGATTTGAAGATCCTGATAAAATTATAGATGATATTATGATAGGAATAAAAAACAAATCTAAAGTTACTATAAATTTAAACAGAAAAGAAGCTATAAAAGAAGCTATAAGTGCTTCTAATAGTAACAATGTTGTTTTAGTACTAGGAAAAGGTGACGAAACTCATCAAATTATTTATGATAAAATGTTACAATTTAATGACAAATTAATCATAGAAGAAATTATAAATGAGTACAAATAAAAAACTTTTAAGCCTTATTGTTGGAATGTTAGCTGTTGTATCTATTGCAAGTGCTGTAATTTTTACATATAATTTTAAAGCCTATAGTATAAAAATGGCGAAAGAAAAAGCCATTAGTATAGCACAAAATGTAAGAGATGGTTTAACATCTCATATGATAAATGGTACTATGGATAAAAGAGAAAATTATCTAAGTAAAATAAAAAAACATCAAAATGTTGAAGATTTTCACCTTTTAAGAAGTGATACTGTTATTAAACAATATGGAAAAGGTTATCAAGATGAAAATATCTTATCTAATTTAGAAAAAAAAGTTCTATCATCAAAACAAATCCAGACAGAACTTGTCGAAACTTATTCTAAAGTATTATTAAAAGTATCTATCCCTTATATTGCTACATCAAATGATAAACCAAATTGTATGCATTGTCATACTGCAAAAGAAGGTGATGTATTAGGCGCTCTTAGTATGGATATTGATATATCTGATATTAGAAGTGAAAATATACTAATACTATTTAAAATCTTTTTAGCTGTTCTTATTATTACAATAATATCATTATATATAATTAGAAGATTTATAAAGCCTTATACTAGATTATTTAGTGATTTAGAAAAATCTATTGCTCTTGCATATAAAGGTGATTTTTCATATAAAATTGAAACTAAACTAAAAAATGAAGGTTCAAATGTAGCAAATCAATTAAATGAACTAATAGAAATATATAAATTTAAAAAAACTATTGAATTAGATGAAAATAAAAATGAAATATATAATAGATTAATACATATACTACATGTAAAATTTAAAATAGATAGTTTTATTTTATTTGAAATAAATAATGTAAAAAAACAAAGAGTTGTATTATATAATTGTACAAAAGATAAAAATAATATTGATGATAATCCAGGTGTATGTAGAACATTTAGAACTAATACAGATATATATTCAAGTGAATTTGATAATATTTGTTTAAATTGTAACCAAGATGCTAAATTTTATATGTGTTTTAATTTTATTATTGATGATGAATATTCATTAGTACTTCATATTCAAGCACCTTCTGAAGAAAAGTTAGATTATATAAAAAAAGATATACCTATTATTAAAAACTATTTAGATATGGCAAAACCAGTAATTGAAAGTAAAATACTTTTAAATATGTTAAAAGACACTACACTTAAAGATCCAATGACTACTCTTTATAATAGAAGATTTTTAGATGAATTAATACAATCAAATATATCTTCAAGGGTAAAAGAAGGTGCTATGCATTCACTTCTTATGATTGATATTGACTTATTTAAACAAGTAAATGATACATATGGTCATGATGTAGGAGATGAAGTAATTAAAAGATTAGCTTCTATTATGAAAAATAGTGTAAGAGATTCTGATATGCCTGTAAGATATGGTGGTGAAGAGTTTATAATACTACTTATGAATTCTACAGAAGAAAAAACATATGAAATAGCTAAAAAAATAAATGAAGATTTTGCAAAAGAGGAATTTTCTAGTGATATAGAAATATTTAAAAAAACAGTTAGTATTGGAATTGCCAACTATCCTATTGATGCAAAAACATTAATTAAATCTATAAAATGTGCAGATGAAGCACTTTATGTAGCTAAAAAAACAGGTAGAAACAAAATAATTAAATATGAGAATAAAGAAATATAAAATTTATTATTTATTAAGTAGTAAATTTTAAGTAATTTTAAGTAATCTCAGATAAAATTCAAAAAAAATATAAGGAAATTAGCAATGCAAATGCCAACAATACCACAACCAACATACCAAATATTTAAATGTGAGCAATCATCACCTCCAGGTATGCCAAAACCATCATGTGTAAATGATACTACTAGAGGATTATTTAACTATATTGGACAAAGTTTAATGCAAAAAGGTCTTATGGGTCCAGTTCAATTAATAAGAACTTCATGTCTAGGTAGATGTCAACAAGGTCCTGTTATGTTAGTAGTAGGTCAAAATGAAAGATTTATGTACACAAGATTAACAGAAGCTGCTATTGATAGAATCTTAGATGAGCATATCAAAGGTGGAAAACCAGTTGAAGAATTCTTAATAGAAGAACAATTCTGGGGTGAGCCAGTTAAACTTAGCTAATAGGAATTTTTATGAATATTGATATGCTTTACAGCAAAATACATAGAGCTACAGTTACTGACGCTAATCTTAATTATGTTGGATCAATTACTATTGATGAAGAACTTTTAGCTGCTGCAACTCTTAGAGTTGGTCAAAAAGTTGAAATAGTAAATGTAAACAATGGAGAAAGATTTGCTACATACACAATAAAAGGTAAAAAAGGTAGCAAAGAGATCTGTTTAAATGGAGCAGCTGCAAGAAAAGTTGAAATTGGTGATAAGATTATTATTATTGCTTATGGTTCTTACAATGAAAAAGAACTAGAAAACTATAAACCAGTTGTTGTTCATGTAGATGATCAAAATAATATTACTGAGATTACAAAAGAACTTGTAGGAAGTAATAACTAAACTTAATTAGGAGCAAATAATGTTTGAAGGTATGGATTTAAATAAATTAATGGGTCAAGTTCAAGAGATGGCAACAAAAGCAAAAGAAGATGGTGCTAATCAAATATTTACATCTAAAACAGGTGGAGGTATGATTGAAATATCTATTAATGGAAATAGTGAAGTTATAAATCTTGAAATAGATGATTCATTATTACAAGATAAAGATTCACTTCAAATATTACTTATTTCTGCTATGAATGATGTAATCAAACAAAGCGATGATGCTAAAAAAGCAATGGCTATGAATATGATGGGAGGGATGAATCCCTTTGCAAAATAAAGAACTACTAAATCAATTTGAAAATCATCTAAATTTAAATTTACCTACTAGTGATACTTTTCATCCTATATTTGAAGATGCATTAAAAGATATGCTTAATGCTGGTGGAAAAAGATTTAGACCAATGCTATTACTTAAAATAGTAAATGCTATAAATCCACTTTTAATTCCACATAGTATGCATGTGGCACTAGCAATTGAATTTTTACATACTTACTCTTTAATTCATGATGATTTACCTGCTATGGATAATGCTGATCTAAGAAGAGGACATCAAACACTTCATAAAAGATATGATGAAGTAACTGCAATATTAGTAGGAGATGCTTTAAATACTCATTGTTTTAATATATTAGCAAATACTCCACTAGATGCAAAAGTAAAAATAGAACTTATCAAAACTTTAAGTAGTGATGGTGGTATTGATGGTATGATAATTGGTCAAGCTATTGATTGTTATTTTGAAAATAAAATTTTAAGCCTTGATAAATTAGAATTTTTACATATCCATAAAACTGCTAAATTAATAGCAGCTAGTCTTAAAATGGGTGCTATTATTTGTGATTTAGATGAAAGTACTCAAGATGAACTTTATAAGTTTGGTTTAGATATTGGACTTTTATTTCAAATACAAGATGATATTATAGATGAAACATCATCAGAAGAAGAAGCTGGTAAAACAACTTCAAATGATCAAGCAAAAAACTCATTTGTAAATCTTTTAGGATTAGATGGTGCTATTACTAGTGCTAATAATTTAGCTTTAAAGTGTGAGAATACTTTAAATAGCTTTGAAGATAATCTAAAAACAGAACTAAGCTCTTTACTTAGTTCTTATTTATACAGACACAATAAATAATTAATTAGTATTTTCATCTTTTTGTAAGTTTTTATCCATAAACTCACTTAGATGATTACTATGCTTTTTAAACCTATTATAAACTATCGAAAATACTGCAACTACTGTTATTAATACTAGACTTGTTAATAATGATTGATAATTATGTATAAAGTTATACCATACCAATGTAATTGCAGCGCCAAGGCTTAATAAAAATCCAAGTAAAGATATAGCTTTTATACCTTTTGTTTCATTTGCTAATTTAAAATTTGCAAGATTTACGAGTGAAAATATAAGTAAAAATCCTAAACTACCTGCAACTGATATATTTTCTAAATCAAAAGATATAGCAAAAATAATACCTAAAAGTCCAATTATTATCATACCTTCATAGCCATTTTTAATTTTTTTCTCAAAGCTTTGTGGTATCTCACCAAATTTTGCAATTATATAAGCTGTTCTTCCACTACCATATATAGTAGCATTTATAGCAGATGCTGTTGATAATAATGCTGCAATAGCAACTAATACAAAACCAAAATGACCAAAATATGGCTCTGCAACAACAGCTAAAATAAACTCTTTTGATTGATTTACTTGTTCAGGTGTTACATTTCCTACAGTTACTATTGCAATTAAAATATATAAAATAATTACAAATATTACAGAACCATAATATGCTTTTGGTAAATTTACTTCTGGATTCTCTACATCTCTTGATGTATTTGCTATTAATTCAAATCCTTCATATGCTAAAAATATCATAAATCCACCTGTTACAACTGAAGTCATTGGCATCCAATTTGTTGTACTTAATTTTGATATATCTACAGTATAAAAACTAATTATTACAAGTACTATTAAAATAGAAACTTTTATAAATACCATAATAGTTTCTGCTTTACCTGTAAGTAATGCCCCTAATAGATTAATAAAAGTAAATAATGCAATAACACCAACAGCTAATAAATCATGTACCCATTTTATATCATCTCCCATTATTAATGCACTACCATAGCTTCCAAATGCATAAGCATATAGTGCTAACATAATAACATAGCTTATTAACATTAAAGTATTTATAAATGAAGAAAATAAACCATTACCAAATGCTTGTACTATAAACTCTATAGTTCCACCTTCACTTGGATACCTAAGTGATAATTTAACATAAGAATATGCTGTAATAAGAGCAATAAGTCCTGCTATTAAAAATGCAATAGGAGCAGCACCTTTGGATAGTTCAATAGTAAGTCCAAGTACAGCAAAGATACCTCCACCTACCATTCCTCCAACACCAATACTAAAAGCTTCAATAAGTCCTATTTTTTGTTTATTTATATTTTTTATATTATTTCCTTATTTTATGTATCTACAAAATAATATTTCATCAAATTCATTTATATAATAAGAATGAACAATTTTAAAACCTTCATCTTCAATATTAAATTTAGTATCTGTTTTTTTCTTATGTGAAACAAATAACATAAGCATATCTATTTTATTTTTTACAATATTTAAAAGATTAAATCCACCCTCTATCATAGTAAAATTTGATTTTATATTTTCTATATCATCACTAATAGTTACTTTTCTATTTAGTACATTAAATAATGGTATAGTTTTATCAAACTGCTTTGATTTTGAATATATCATAATATCACAAGCTTTATTTATTTCTGCAAATCTAGAATCAAGTGTTGGTCTATCTATTCTTACAGTATTTCCACCTATTATTAATAGATCTAATTTAGTTCTTATTTCATGTACAAGCTTTAAACTGTCTTGTGTTGTAATATATCCACCATCACAGGAACCATCTTCTCTAATTGCAAGTTTAAAAAATAAAAATTTATCTTTTTGCCATAAAGTAAATGGATATAATAAATCATCACATCTTTTATCATTTAATACTTCTACATCAATATTCGCACTTATTAGTGTATTTACTCCACCTGTTGCTTCATTGTTACTATCATATCTTCCAATATATACTTTTTTAAATTTCAGTTCTTTTAATAAATTTGCACAAGCAGGAGTTTTACCTATATGATTACAAGGTTCTAAAGTTACATATATTTCACAATCATGAAAAATATTATTGTGATTTTTGATTAAATATTCATGAATATCATTTGAAGAAGTTAAGCTATTTAGTTTTTCATTATAGTTTAGTTTTAAAAAAGCCTCTTTTATTGCATTTACTTCTGCATGAGGCATACCTGCAATTTTATGAGCTTGTGTAGATAATATAGTATTATCTTTTACAACACAAGCACCAACAGCAGGATTTGGATAAGTTAAAAACTGATATTTCCAAGCTTCATTAATAGCTTGAGTCATAAAAGTTTTATTCAAGATAGATTATTTCCAGTCGTAGTATGTAGAACAAGCTAAAATATCATCATATTTTATAGTAAACTCTGTTCCTTCTTCATCTTTTAAGTGTAAAGTATTATCTTCATCAACACTTAAAAGTTCACCTCTAAATGTTTCTGTACTAAATTCTTTACCTTTTATTTTTTCACCAACACTAGCTTTTATATGATCAATATTTTTTAGTTTTCGCTCAATTCCAGGGCTTGAAACTTCTAATCTATATTTACCTTTCATTGGTTCATTTATATCTAAAAGTGGTGATATTAGTTTACTAACTTCTTGACATTTGTCTAAGCTTATACCACCTGCTTTTGTAATAGTAACTCTAAATATATTTTCACTATGATCTTTTGCAGTTCCAACTTCATAAAGTGTTACACCACAAGATTCAACTGCTATTTTTATTTGTTCTTCTAGTTCCATATTGTCTCCTAGTCTTTTTTTATTTGTGCAAATAGATCTTCTAATCTTGCACTTTTTTCTTGTA
>Ga0256843_1003764_pt1 | contig 10388 bp, 13 predicted proteins | sample AlvinellametaG_FD_191572 | JGI IMG/M metagenome (GOLD analysis project Ga0256843, IMG submission 191572) | Pompeii worm associated microbial communities from hydrothermal vent at the East Pacific Rise, Pacific Ocean - Alvinella | ecosystem: Host-associated > Annelida > Integument > Unclassified ... | reverse complement strand
TTTTTCGATGGAGAGGTGGCCGAGTGGTTGAAGGCGGCGGCCTTGAAAGCCGTTGTACGGGCAACCGTACCGTGGGTTCGAATCCCACCCTCTCCGCCATCTAATTAAATTCCTCTAAATAACGCTACTTTTTGCAAAATAAATCAAACAGTGTCAGTTGTTTTCGTGGGATATTAACTGATAGTATGACTGACAGTAAACTTGGCAATAGCAATAATTTTATGACTGAGCTAAATTATTATAATAAGTTACAAATTAAATTAATCATTATTTCTTTTTCATTCAGATGTGATTTTGCAATTAGTAAAGTCAAACTTGTTAATGTTGCAAAATTAATATTTTCGTTTAATAAATTATTTTTGTCCAAAAAACTGACAAATATATAAGCTCCAATTCTTTTGTTTCCATCTATAAAGGGATGGTCTTTTACAATATAGTAAAGTAAATTTGCTGCTTTTTCTTCGGTTGATGGTAATAGTTCTATTCCATCAAATGTTTGGAAAATATGTTCAAGTATTCCTTTGAAACTTTCATCTTTTTGCATTCCAAAAAGTTCACTTGCTTGATTTTTAGAAATTAGATAGTGCTTTAATTCTTCAATTTCATTCAAAACTTGATGAAAGTTTAATTTTTGAATAGTTTTGTTTCCTTTGGGTTTAGGAATGCTGCTTTCATCATACAGATATAAAAGTTCAAATGTTTTTGAAAATTTTTTAATTAAATTATTCATTTGCTTCCTTACACATTTCTCTAAATTTTTTAAACTGATTAATCATTTGCTCTAGCTCTGTTTCTGTAAAATTAGTATTGTATCTTATGTCGGTACAAACTTTAAATCCTCCAACATCTTTGCAAACCCCGTATGAAGGAAATGTATAATTAATGGCAATAAAAAATTCTAAATCATTACATTTACTCTCAAGCCACCATCCAAAGTCATTATATTCATTCGTAAATTCTAGATTTAATAAATTTGAAAAAAAATGTTTAACAACATTCAAATTGTTCTTTTTTTTATCAATATCAATGAATAAAAAAGGTTTTAATAATTCAAAATAGCTTTTGTTTTTAAAGACATCTTTTTGAGCTTTTTTTACGATAATGTTTTTAACTTTTTGCAATTGTTTAAAATTTATAGTGGAGTGTAATAGAATTTTTTTTATTTCGGTTCTGAATTTATTTATATATTTATTTTCAAATTAAATGTAAGATTTTCTAAATCTATCTTATTAATGTTATTCAAGTTTTTTATTAGTAATTTTGTGTTTTTTGAAGTATCATTAAGTTTCTTACTTATTTTTAAAAGCTCATTAAACGATTTAATTATTTCCATACTCATCCTTTCCTTTATAAAATTCAGTGAAATTTAAATTAAATTTATTGTCTAATTTTTCAGCTACTGTTTTTTTTATTTTAATGTTAAAAATTTCTTTTTCAAGACCAAATCTGTTTAAAATATAATTAATACCTTCTTGAGATATCTCAAAATTATTTGGAATATACAAAGTCATAGATTTAAAATTAAATCTACAACGTGGAACTTGGTTGTGTTTTTCAAAATTTATACCTGAAATTTCGATAATTTTACTTTTGATTTCTTTAAATAATTCATAATGGATAATCTGTATTTTTGATTTTTTAAAAATCAATAAATATTTATTGCTATTTTTAATTGGAACAATAAATGCAATGATTGTATACATTTAGAACTCTTTATTTAACTTTTTAATACTTTCTACTACCATATCAACAACCCTGCTCATATTTTCATAATTTAAAGTATCCGTTGTATCATTTGGAGTATGGTAGTTTGGATTTCTCAAAAATGCGGTATCTGTTGTCATTATTGCATTCAATCCAAATTTCCAAAAGTTTTTGTTATCGGACATTTCAGCCAGTTGATTATTAGTAACTAAATTATAGCTTTTTAAATTTTTAGCTCTTAAATTAAGTCTGTTTAAAAAGTTTTTACTATTTTCATTCGCTACATTTATGATAAAATCACCCTTTTCTGAATCAATAACTCCTTTAAATTCATCGGGTATTATTTGATTTTCATCGTAATAGCCTATCATTTCAAACACTATTGCACCTAAAAAGTTTATTTTATACTCTTTTACGGATTTTGCGTAAAAAAAACTTCCCATTTTATCGGTATCAAAAAAGGGTGGTTCTTCTAAACAAAATGCAACAAAATCAACTGAAATATCAAGATTTTCATCTTTTAATCTTCTTGCACATTCAATTACTCCGGCAATTCCACTTGCGTTGTCATCCGCTCCAGGATAATCTTTATATGTGTCGTAATGTGCTGAAATTGTAATTTTTTTATTTTTGTCAGGATTAAGTGTAGCGATTACATTGTAATACGTCCCAAATTCAGTTTGTATCAGTTGAAGTTTTACGGGCAAATTTAATTTTTTAAATTCTTTTGTAATGTATAATCTAGCATTATGTATTTCTTTACTTTTAAAAAATCTATTAAATGATGTTAAAAATTTTTACTATTTCTCTCATATCTTTCCTTTAAATAACAAATCATCAATAGTAAATTTTTTTCTTAAATATTTTGATGTTTTATCTCTTAAATCTTCTAATTTTTCCACTTCTTCTAATATTTCTTCTTTTAGCTTAACTCTGTTTTCGTATGACCTTAAATCGATTTTGTTTCTTTTTTCAATATAATAGTAAGTTGATTTATTTTTAAAGTCGGTATTTAATACATTTTGTAATAAACACATTGAACTAGGTGGGATACTTCCTATATCATAGCGACGTTTTACAAAATCATAATATCCTTTACAATTGTAAAAGTCATATATAAAAATTTCCTGTAACGTATCATTATCAAATGATAAGCCCGTTAGCATTAAAAGATATTTTTTTGAAGTATTGTTTAACATCTCTAAATCTTTATTTAAAAAAAATCTCCATTTATCCTGAGGAGTTCCAAATGAAGAGTTTTGCAAAAATTCTTCATCAAACCTTAAAGCAAGATAATGATTAGCAACCAATTTAGAATCTTCAATAACTTTGTTTAAATTAAAATATATCAAATATAAATTTTTAGGAGAATGAATTTTTTTATTTTGAGATAAAAAGTAATCAAATACTCTTTCACTTATTTTGGTTATGTTTTGAATCATTGCTTTTCCTTTTTTATTGGATTATAAAACTTTTTTTACTCTATTATGGCAGGTTTAAAGTAATCCTATTTTTTTATTTGAATTTGAATTTGTTTTAATTTCAATTTCATTTTTTAATTCTTCTATTAAGTTAATACATGAATTAATCTTATAAAACTTGCTTCTTCTTACAACACTCATAAAATCACCAAAAGTTAAATTGTCCAATTCTAAAACTTTTTTTATACAAGTCGCATGAGGCTTTATTTTCATCTCATTGCAAATATTTATAAATAAATCTTTTAACTGCTCTTTATGTAATGGTTTAAACTCCATTTTAATGTCAAATCTTCTTAAACTGGCTTTATCGACAACGTTTTTTAAATTTGTGGTTGCAATAAAAATTCCTTCGAAATTTTCCATTTGTATTAAAAGTTCATTTACCTGTGTAATTTCCCAGCTGTTTAACGCATTTTGTCTATCTAGTAAAAAACTGTCAATTTCATCAAAAATCAATACTGCATTTTTTTCTTTTGCTTCTTTGAATGCGGCTGCAATGTTTTTTTCTGTTTCTCCCACATATTTACTTAATAAATCACTTCCTTTTTTTAATAAAACTTCTTTGTTTAATATTTTTGCCAAATATAATCCAAAAGCACTTTTACCGGTACCTGGATTTCCATAAATGAAAATTCTTACGTTTGGTGTTTTTTTCAAATTATGAATTAAATTATTAATGTTTATATTTGTGTTTATATATTGCAGATTATAAAATTTAGGTAAATTTACTTCTTGTTTTACTTTTGTTTTTTTCTTTTTTAGAATAGGCTCATATCCTTGAGCAATAAGAGTATTATTAATAATTCTGATTAATTCTTTTTCATCGTTACTTATATTTTTCCATACTTTTGCGCACCTTTGAATAACAGCAGGTGTTATATGTTTGTTTGAAGCTATTAATTTTAATGTTTTATCAGTTATGTCAAGATATTTGGAAATAATTTTTTTTCTATATTTTTTAGGAGGGGTTTTCATTTCCAAAACATAATCAAATCTTCTTATAAAAGCTTCATCCATAGAAAAAATATCGTTTGTTATCCAAATTGTAGGAACTTTGTTATTTTCTAACGAATTATTTATCCATGCTTTATAGTCTTTTCTTTTATCTTCTCTAAAAATATCTTCGGCTTCGTCATACAACAATATGGAATCTGACTCTAAAATAAACTGAGCAATTTTATAAGCTTTTAATCTATCTTCAACTAACAAAGGAGTGTTGTGTTTATCTATACATGAAATAGAGTATAATTTCTTATTTAGAACCTTTGCTATAACTTTTGCAAATTCAGTTTTTCCAGTGCCAGGTTTACCGTACAATAAAATATTTACACCAAAATGCGCTTTTCTTAAATAACTTATAATATTTTTAGTATCTATGATATATTCATAGTCATCTATGTTTAAATCCGAAAAATTTAATTTTTCAAAATATTCTTTAAAAAATTCGTTATGTTTTAATAGATTGTACATCATTTTTTCAGCAAAACTATTTCTGAATAATTCTATTTTACTAGTAAAAGTAAAATTACCTGCATATGCTACTTCAATAATAGAAGCTTTAATCAAATTAGAATTTTGTAAAATATTTTTTATTTCCTTTTTGTTAGTATTGAATAATTTGCTTAATATATGGATTGTAGTATATATATTAAGATTGCCTAAAACGTCTAAAATATCTTCCAAAATATCATAAGTTTTTATAAATAATAAAAATCTTAACAATTCTTTTTCAATTTGGCTTAGATTTAAGATAAAAGATAAATTATCAATATTTTTATCTACTAACTTATTAAAATCTCTTTTTTTATAAGACAAAATAATTTTATACAAATTTTCTAAGCTATCTGCATTAAAAATATCTTGTAAATATTCTAAAACATATTCATCAAATTTATTTAGTTTGATATTAAATGTTTTTATAATATGACTTATATAGTATTTCAAATCTTCTGTATATTCGTCTTTAATATAAAAAAAATTTTTTTCTTTACTTCTCCATCGCATAATGACTCCTTAAATATTTTTAATAATATAACACTTAAGGAGTCGTATTGTGGCAGCTTTTACAAAAAAAAAATATTTTGATACATTTTATAACTAGTGAATCTTATTGTTCTAAATATGATAACTCATTTGTAAATCGGTTTTAATTTCACTCCATATATCATTTTTTGCAGTTACTATTCTTAATCCGAATGCATCTATTAATTTCCATAAACCATAAAAGAAAATTAACATGCATGTCGAGTCCATAAATACTTAAACTGCAAGAACTTGCATCAAAAGTTTCGTAATCCATACATTCTTCAAAAATTATGCAATCTCCTATGTCAAAAAATTCTATATGAACCTCTAAGTTATAATCTCATAAATTCATATTTTCTAGAAATTTTTTAGTTTTGAAATATTTTTTTTCTAAATCAGACATAAGAGCGTTATAAATTTTGTTTTTTTTATCAATTAAAGGTATAAGACTTTTTTTATATTCATTCTCTAATATGTAAACATCTTCTGTTGTTATTTTTTTGTTTTTATGGTAAATATCGTAGTTTTCATCTATTAATACATCTAAATGAGTTATATAAAAAGGAAATAGTTTTGGTTGAATAAATGGAAACTCATTCTTTTCAAGTTTGTTCCAGTCTATTAAAAAGTGTTTTGCATATTTGTCTTTATAAAATAAAAATCTGTCATTATCTATTATAAAATGATTACAAAAATTTTCCCCTAATTTTTCAACTGCATTTTTAGGAATATCAAAAGATATAAAATTGACTCTCAAAGACATCAGTGCTTTAAAATAATCACTACATAAATAACAATTAAAAAAATCTTCTAATCTCTTTTGTTTGCTATATCCAAAACCTACAGATGATGAAAAATTATGAATACGCACACGGCTTTAACGGTCTTTTAGGCAATCCAAAACCTACAGATGATGAAAAATTATCTTTATCAAATGCTTCCACGTTAATGTATCTTTTTTTTATGCATACACGGAAATAATATTTCTCATCTTCAACAACAAATGAATGCATTTTTTGTCCTTTTTTGAAGGATTATATAAGTAAAAAAATTCTATTGTGGCAGATTATGAAAAAAAGTAATGAAGTAAAGTTTTATTTAGTTTTTTAAATGAAATTACTTTAAATAATCCTTACCAACTTTTTTAAAAAAATTTATCCAATCATCCCACTTTATTAAAGAATATGAGGGATGGTATGTTTCTAAAAACAAAATATCATGACTCCTTGATTTATATATAAACTTTTCTTTTTCTTCTAACTTAAAAAGTTCCGTTAATATTTTTTTGATTCTTTTTTTCCCTCTCATTCCTCCGACAATTACAACTTTTGGATTCAATAATTCAATTTCTTTTTGTAAAAAACTTTTATATATTTTTAAGTGTTTTGTAATTTCTTCATAATCAGACTTATTATCTCCTGAAATTTTTTTAATATTTACAATTGCTCCATATTTAAGTCCATCGATTTTATGTTTTTTAATTTCATTATTAGACAGATTATAATTTAATAACGCATATACTGCTAAACTTTCTTTATAGTGCGTTTGAGGTGATTTCCAATATATATTATGATTTTTTCTATTATAAATACAGTCTTTTATTAAATTAGCTAAATTCCCTTCATACTTGTTAGTTTCTCTCAATAACCAAACAATGCCTTTATAATTATCCTCATCAACAATTCCGTCTTTTACAAAAGGCTTATTAATACCTTTTTCTTTATATGCATTTTCCCATTTTTGAAATAATAGCTCTAAATCCATCACTTTTTCCTTTTTTAAAATTATAGTTGATTCACTTAGCAATATGGCTTATTTAAAACATATTTCTTAAAGGGATTACAAAATGCTCAACTAAAATATTTCTAAAATAATTCAATAAATTTTCTAAAAAACTAAATAAAAGAGAATTTTTTATTTTAGGCAGTTTATATGTTTTGTTATTAATTATTAAGCTGTTACCATTATAAATAATTTGTTTAATCTTTCCATCATGATAAATTAAATCATCACATTCAAATTTATCTAAAACCTTAAAATTGTTGATTTGATATATCTTTTTATTGGATTTCAAGAAAATAGTGTTTTCAATTTCGAAAACATTATCAATATTTGGAATATTCAAAGAATCGATATACTTTAAATCTTTTGTAAAAAAACTTGTTGTAACTTCATTACTTAATATTAAATAATTTTTACTGTTGAAAATTTCATAAATGTTATTTAGTTTATATTTCTTTTGAAAAGTAAAGTTTATATCAAAAGCATATATTTTATTCTCTACACTAAAATAGATAAAATCATCTATAATAACCATGTTATCAATCTCTAAGTTTAAATTGTATACAGATATTTTCCTTAAATTTTTGTCATATAAATCAATTTTAGAATTGCTCTTTATTAAAATATAATCGTTATTATGTACAATCAATGGAACATTGGTAACTCTTATTTTTTTTATTTCAAAATTATCTAAGTTTAAAAAATATAATTTTTTATTTTTATAGAAAAGTTTATATTTACCAAATATTGTCCTTGTTATTTTTTCTTCTTTTGTTATATTTTCTCCATATTCGAAACATTTTGAGAGTGAAAATGATAATTCTTTTTTCCTTGATTTAATTTCAAAAAAGGTATGTCTAAACTTTTTTAAGAGTTTTAATTTTTCTTCAATAATATATAATTCAAAAAAATAATTGTTTGTTTGGAAACAATATATTTTTCCATTGTATGTAAAAACTTTTATATTATTCATTTTCTCTCCATTTTTAAATAATTCTACTTGTTTTTTATTTATAAAAAAAGAGAAAGCATATTATCTTTTGTGGATTCTTTTATATGGTATTTAGGTAAAAAATTCAAATCTTTGATTTTGAGTGTTGTTTTATAATATGCTTCAAGAGATTTTAAAATATTTTTATCATCTTTAAAAATATTAAATTATTTGGCAATATAAAATTACCGATATAAAAATCACCGTTTATAAACAAACCAACAACTTTATGAATTGTCAAACTGTCTAAATAGTCGTTTATTTTAAATATCAAATCATCAACCATAGTAGTATTTGGTAAATCTTTTTTACTTGAAACACTTTTCAATCTACCGAACCACAAAGTATAATCAACTTTTACTGTGCGAGGAGAAAAATAGTTTATTTTAAAGCTATAAATTCCTTTGTCTATATAAAAACTCTCACTTGCTCCGTTTTTAGCATCCGTCATATCACCGCTAAAAATTATATTTTCCTCTCTCCATTCACTGTTCCAGCCTATTTTTATTATTTCATTTGTAGCGCTAAAATCCAAATCAATACTTTCTTCTCCAACATTATGCCAATATATTCCAATAACATTAAACCCGGAAATTTTAGTTCCAAAAGGTACATCGCATAAAAACTGTTTGCCACTTACGGGCATTGCGTAATTTTTTATTTTTTCAAAGTCCAGGCTAAATTTCTTTTTTTCTATATTTAACAAAACCTTTTCTTTTATTTTTTCTAATAAAACATTTTTAACTTCTAAATATTTTTCAATATTGCCAAATACTTCTTTTTGTATAAAAATTTTACCGTTTCTGATTTTATAAAATCCGTATTCCATATTGTTTTCTATACAGTATATTCTATAATTAATAGCATTATAAAGTTTTGTTAAATAACTTATATTCATATTTTCAATCATATTTAAAAATTTATCCATATTAAAACTGTTATTTTTAATGCTCTCAGTAATTAAAAGATAATCAGACAACTGATAAAGTTTATGATATTTTTTGCTTAATTTAGAAATTTTATTAATTAGCTTTTTATCCGATTCTTTGAGAGCAATAAACAATGTTTTAAATCTGTTAAAATTTTCACTAAGAGGAATAATTCCATATTTTTCTTTATATAAATTGATTTGATTAATGATTTCTTCTTGGTTTAGTTTAAAACTTTCAATAGTTTCTTTGTTTTTAACAAAAAGTGTTTTACCGGTTGAAATATAGTTTAAAAATCCAAAAAATTCATCAACGTTTATTGGGATTATTGACAAATATTTGTATAAAATATATCTTATTTCCTTTGAAGGGATTAAAGTAATGTCTATTTCAAGATTTGAAATATTATTTTTTATAAATTCAATTTCTTCATCATTCCATTGTAAAGTTGTATATAAGTCATTAATCAGTTTTTTATTAAATTCTTCTATTGATATACTTTCAATAAATCTGGCTTCTTTTTCAATTTGTTTGAAATAAGGATTGTCAATATAAACATTTTCTCCTTGTAAATTAAGACCATATGTGGAAATATAGTGTAAAATCTGTTTGAATTCTCTTATTTCATTAGAAGTACGTTTAATCCTTTTAAAGGTTGAAAATGTTTTTGAAGTCCTGGCTTTTGTAATTTCACTGTTTAAAATTTTTTTTATTGAGATTAAACTGTTTTTGGAGAATTTATCTATGTTTTTAATAACAAACGGATATAAATCTTCAAAATTTTCATTTTTTACATTGTCATATACAAACTTCTTGTATCTTTTATATGAAAACTCTTGAATATTCATATTTTTCCTTTTATGTGTTAGGGGCTAAGAGGTAAAACCACCATAAAAGGAACCTCTTTTAGCCCCGGTTGGAAGTATTTATACCATTATCAAATTTAAGGTACTTTCTTTTTCGAGGAAATTATAAGAAGTTTTAGTTTCTATTGTGGCAGGTTTTGTTAAATACTAAAACTTTTTTGCAAATCAGTTTTTACTTCACTCCATACATCAAGTTTTGCAGTTACTATTCGTAAGCCATAAGCGTCAATAAGCCTCCATAAAAGATAATTGACTTCAATATCAAGTCCGTAAATTTTTAAATTGCAAGGACTTAAATCATAATACTCAAAATGTATCCAATCCTCAAATATAACGTCACCCGCAATATTAAAAAATTCTATATGAGCATCTAAGTTATAATCCCACAAACTCATGTTTTTAATAATGTTTTTTGTTTTGTAATATCTTCTCTTTAAATCATTCATTAAAGCATCATAAATTTTGCTTTTTTTATTTAGTTTTGGAATTAAACTTTTCTTATACTTTTTTTCTAATTCATAAACATCTTGTGGTGTGATTTTTTGATTTTTGTAATAAATATCATAATTTTCATCTATTATTACATCAAGATGGCTAATATAAAACGGAA
>Ga0256843_1003763_pt1 | contig 10391 bp, 8 predicted proteins | sample AlvinellametaG_FD_191572 | JGI IMG/M metagenome (GOLD analysis project Ga0256843, IMG submission 191572) | Pompeii worm associated microbial communities from hydrothermal vent at the East Pacific Rise, Pacific Ocean - Alvinella | ecosystem: Host-associated > Annelida > Integument > Unclassified ... | reverse complement strand
TTTTGATATAATTTTAGAAAATGGTGAATTTATACTTCAAATTGGTAAGAGAAAATTTGCTAAAGTTGTATGTTAATTTTAAAGGAATAAGATGAAAATAGGAAAGTATGAGATAAAACATCCAATTATTCAAGGTGGTATGGGTGTAGGAATTAGCTGGGATAAATTAGCTGGAACGGTAAGTGCTGAAGGTGGTTTAGGTGTAATTAGTGCTATTGGGACTGGTTATTATGAAAATGAAAAATATGTAGAAAAAAAGGTAGATAATAGACCTTTAAGTGAAAAAGAGTTTTATAGTGCTAAAGCTTTAAAAGCTATTTTTGAAAATGCAAGAAAAATTTGTGGTGATGCTCCACTTGCTTGTAATGTATTATATGCGATTAATGATTATGGAAGAGTTGTAAAAGATGCATGTGAAGCTGGAGCTAATATGATTATCACAGGTGCAGGACTTCCTACAAATATGCCAGAATTTACAAAAGATTACCCAGATGTAGCTCTTATTCCTATTGTTTCAACAGCAAGGGCTTTAAAAATTATTATTAAAAGATGGGCAAGATATGGAAAAACTCCAGATGCTGTGATTGTAGAAGGTCCACTTAGTGGAGGGCATCAAGGTTTTCCATATGATGATTGTTTCAAAGAAGAAAATCAACTTGAAAATTTAATTCCACCAGTAGTAGAATTAGCAAATCAATATAATATTCCAGTAATTGCAGCTGGAGGTATTTGGGATAAAGCAGATATAGATAAATATTTAGCTATGGGATGTGCAGGTGTTCAAATGGGAACTAGGTTTATAGGAACATATGAATGTGATGCACATGATAGTTTTAAAGAAGTATTAATCAATGCAAAAGAAGAAGATATTAAACTTATGAAATCACCTGTAGGATATCCTGCAAGAGGAGTTAAGACAAATCTTCAATTTTTAATAGAAAAAAAAGAAGCACCAAAAGTAAAATGTATCTCAAATTGTGTAGCTCCTTGTAATAGAGGTGTAGAAGCAAGAGCTGTAGGATATTGTATAGCAGATAGACTAAGTGATGCTTATATGGGAAATAAAGAACTTGGACTTTTCTTTACAGGAAGTAATGGATACAAAATTGATAAATTAGTATCTGTAAAAGAACTTATGGATGAATTAACAGGTAGATGAGATTTTTAATATTATTATTTTTTATCACTTCTCTTTTTGCTTGTGATACTTCAAGTAATTCAAGCGCATATAAAGATTATACACAAGCAAAAAGGGATTATATTCAAGCTATTTTAGACAATAATGTAAAGAAAAAAATATATGCTTTAGGTGAAATAGTAAAATGTGGTAAATTTTTAGGATTTAATGTATCTAAATATCAACAAAGATTAAATCAATTAACACATAAAAAATCAATTATTAAAAAACCGATTAAACATAAAGTGATACATCATATAACGACTAAACCTAAAAAAATTGTAAAAAAACAAATTTCTACTCCGAAATTTCAAAATCCTTTAAAAATAGAGAGTAATTATATAAAAGTATTATCTTATAATCCTATACAAATACAACTTTCAAGTAAAATGAAAGTATTACACTCAAGTATGTATTCTAAATATAGAAAAAAATATGTTCAAATTTTTGATATTTATAATGCAAAAGTTAGTAGACCTATTATAAAAAAATTAGATAATAATAGTTTATTAAAAATAGTTCAAAATAATTCAAAAAGAGTAAGACTTGTTATCTATTCAAATAAAAAATTAAATGTAAAATATAAAAAATATCCAATATTAACTATCCATTATTCAAAACATGAAAAAACAATTGTAACTAATATTTCTAAAACATATGTAAATTTTCCTCATTATAAACCAAAAATTATTGTGATTGATCCAGGACATGGAGGTAAAGATCCAGGAGGTATAGGATATGATCATATTAAAGAAAAAAATATAGTATTACCTTTGGCTTTAGATTTGAAAAGAGAATTAGTAAAAAGAGGATATAAAGTTTATATTACAAGAAATACTGATAAATTTATCACTCTTAGAAATAGAACAAAATATGCAAATAAAAAACATGCTGATTTATTTATTTCTTTACATTGCAATATAGCTCCACATCATCCAGAAGTATATGGAATTGAGACATATTTCCTTTCACCTGCGAGAAGTGAAAGAGCAAAAAGGGTAGCAAAACTTGAAAATAGTGCTATAGGTAATTTAAAAACAATAGATCAACAAGTTGTACTTAATTTTTTAAATAAAAATAAAATTATAGATTCAAATAAATTAGGTATAGATATCCAAAAATCATTAGTTTATAATCTAAGAAGACATTATAAAAAAATAAAAGATGGGGGAGTAAGACCAGCTCCATTTTGGGTGTTAGTAGGAAGTAGTATGCCAGCTATTTTGATTGAAACAGGATTTATTAGTAATAAAAATGAAGCATTAAGATTAAAAAATAGAACTTATCAAAAAAGATATGCTAAATTTATAGCAGAAGGTATAGATAATTATTTTAGAAAAAATCCATAAAATTATTTTTGGTATTATCTATATTTTTAATATCTTTATAAAAAAACATTCTTCATAATTAAGAGTTAATAAATAATCCGTAACTATTCTACACACTCTCTTTTTTCTTTTGTAACAAATAGTAAAAACTCCTTTTATTTTATGCTACAATTTATGCAAAAAAATCAAAGGAAGTAAAATGAGCTTTATTGAAGAATATAAAAAACATACAGAAGAAAGAGCGGCACAAGGAATCCCACCATTACCATTAACTGCTAAACAAGCAGCTGAATTAGTAGAATTATTAAAACAAGTTCCTATTGTAGAAGAAGAATACTTAATGGATCTTTTTGAAAATCATATCAATCCAGGTGTTGATGAAGCAGCTTATGTAAAAGCAGCATTTTTAAATGATATAATTCAAGGAAAAACAGCATCTCCAGCTATTAGCAAACTACATGCTATTAAAATTCTTGGAAAAATGATGGGTGGATATAATGTAAAACCACTTATTGATGCATTAAAATTAGATGATGAAATTGCTCAGGCAGCAGCAAATGAACTTAAAAATACATTATTAGTATATGATGCATTTAATGATGTAGTAGATTTAATGAAAGAAGGAAATAAATACGCTAAAGAAGTAGTAGAATCTTGGGCAAATGCTGAATGGTTTACATCTAAACCAAAATTAGCTGATAAAATTACTGTAACAGTATTTAAAGTTCCAGGTGAAACAAATACAGATGACCTTTCACCAGCAAGTGAAGCATTTACAAGAAGTGATATTCCTTTACATGCAAACTCTATGCTTACAGCTAAAATGGATGATCCAATTGGAAAAATTAAAGAATTAAAACAAAAAGGACATCCTGTAGCATTTGTAGGTGATGTTGTAGGGACTGGATCAAGTAGAAAATCAGCAGCAAACTCTGTAATTTGGCATATTGGAAATGATATTGACGGTGTTCCAAATAAAAGAAATGGAGGAGTAGTTTTAGGTGGTGTAATTGCTCCAATTTTCTTTAATACTTGTGAAGATGCAGGTGCATTACCAATCGAAGTAGATGTAAGTAAACTTGAAATGGGAGATGTTATTGATATCTATCCATATGAAGGAAAAATTGAAAAAGATGGTGAAGTTGTAGCTGAGTTTGAACTTAAACCAAATACTTTACCAGATGAAGTTCAAGCAGGTGGTAGAGTTCCTTTAATTATTGGTAAAAATCTTACTAAAAAAGCAAGAGAAGTTTTAGGACTTGGAGATGATGAAATCTTTACAAGACCAGCACAACCAGCAGAAAAAGAAGGTGTAGGATATACACTAGCTCAAAAAATGGTAGGAAGAGCTTGTGGAATGGAAGGTGTAAGACCTGGAATGTATGTAGAACCAACTACTTCAACAGTAGGAAGTCAAGATACAACTGGAGCTATGACAAGAGATGAAATCAAAGAACTTGCAGCTCTTGGATTTAGTGCAGACCTTGTAATGCAATCATTCTGTCACACAGCTGCATATCCAAAACCAGCTGATGTAAAATTACATCATACATTACCAGATTTTATCACAAGTAGAGGTGGGGTTGCACTTAGACCAGGTGATGGTGTAATTCACTCATGGCTAAATAGAATGGTATTACCAGATGGTGTAGGAACAGGTGGAGATAGCCATACAAGATTCCCTCTAGGTATTTCATTCCCAGCAGGTTCAGGACTTGTAGCATTTGCAGCAGTTACAGGAAGTATGCCTCTTAATATGCCAGAATCAGTATTAGTTAAATTCAAAGGTGAATTACAACTAGGAATTACACTAAGAGATTTAGTAAATGCTATCCCTTATACAGCTATTAAACAAGGATTATTAACAGTTGAAAAGAAAAATAAAAAGAATATTTTCAATGGTAGAATCTTAGAAATCGAAGGTGATATCATCAAGACTCTTACAGCAGAACAAGCATTTGAACTTTCAGATGCATCAGCAGAAAGAAGTGCAGCAGCTTGTACAGTAGCAGTAAGTGAAGAAGCGGTAGCAGAATATCTAAAATCAAATATTAAATTATTAGAAGCTATGATTGATGCAGGATATGAAGATAAAAGAACTATCCAAAGAAGAATTGATAAAATGAAAGCATGGTTAGATAATCCAAGTCTTCTAAAAAGAGATGAAAATGCTGAATATGCAGCTGTAATTGAAATTGATTTAAATGAAATCACTGAGCCAATCGTTGCATGTCCAAACGATCCAGATGATGTAGCAACTATCACAGAAGTTGTAAATGACGAAAAAAGACCTCATAAGTTTGATGAAGTATTTATCGGAAGTTGTATGACAAATATTGGTCATTATAGAGCAGCAGCAGAAATCTTAAAAGGTGAAGGACAAGTTCCTACAAGATTATGGATTGCACCTCCAACAAAAATGGACAAAGCACAATTAATCGAAGAAGGATATTATTCAATTTTCGGTCAAGCAGGAGCTAGAATAGAGATTCCAGGATGTTCATTATGTATGGGTAACCAAGCAAGAGTTGCAGATAATGCAGTAGTATTTTCTACATCAACAAGAAACTTTGATAATAGACTAGGAAAAGGTGCTCAAGTTTACTTAGGAAGTGCTGAACTTGCAGCAGTTGTAGCAATGCTTGGAAGATTCCCAACTCCAGATGAATATAGAGAATTTATCAAAAATAAATTAGCTGGAAAAGAAGCAGATGTTTATAAATATCTAAATTTCCATAAACTTCCAGAAGAAACAGTAAGAGAGATGTTAAACTCTTAATCTTTTTCTTCTCTTTTTTTGATATAATTCTTTAAAAACTAAGGTTTTATATGAAAGAAATCTTCAATACCCGTAATAAAATTATTATATTTCAAATCTTACTTTTAATTGTAATGCTAACACTTTCTACTAAAATCTATACATTGCAAAATAAATTAATAGAACTTTCAAATATTAAATCTCAAATGACTATTTCTATGTATAAACTAGAAAATCTAATCAAAGATAGTGCTAATTTAAGTAGAGAATATGTTTTAAGTGGGGATAAATTTTTTAAAGAAGAGTATTTAAAAGTTTTAAAAAATGGAATGAGTATTAAAAATTTACAAACTAAACTAGCTACATTACCTTTTTCAAAAAAAGAAAAAGAGGTTATTGATGATTTATTTATAGATTTTAATGATTTTATTAAAATTCAAAAACATGCATTTAAATTATATTATGAAGATAGTAAAAAAGCAAAAGAATATGTTGTATCTAAAAAATATAAATGGATGGAAAAAGATGTAACAGAAGATGTAGAACAGGTAATCAATTTAGTAAATGAAAGAATACAACATATTTTTACTAAACAAAACTCTAAAGTAATTTTTTTCTTTTCTATATTAGCAGTGATTGGGACATTATTTGTATTTATTAATATTTATTTTTATGTTTATTTAGCAAATGTAGCCGTAAAACAATTACAAGAAAAAAATAAACTTATTGAAAAGGTTGAAAAATTTAATGATACTTTAGAAGATGAAGTAGAAAAGAGAACTCAAGAGATTCAAAAATTAATGAAAGTAAAAGCTGAGTTTTTAGCAAATATGTCTCATGAAATAAGAACACCTTTAAATGCTATGTTTGGTTTTATTAAGATATTACAAAATAAAAACCATGATGAAGAAACAAAGAAATATTTGTCTATTGTAGAAAAATCTGGACGAAATCTATTGGCTATTATTAATGATATTTTAGATTTTTCTAAAATTGATGCTGGGAAATTGAATATTGAAAAAGTAGAGTTTAATCCAAAAGAGGAAATAGAAAGTACTTATAACCTTTTTAAAGGGATAGCAAATGAAAAAAATATTCATTTAGAAATGAATGAAAATCTAAAATATAATATTATTACAGACCCAATAAGACTAAAACAAGTAATTGCAAATCTTTTGAGTAATGCAATTAAATTTACAGAAGAAAATAAAAAAATTGTTTTTAATGTGAATTATGATGAAAATAAAGAAGAATTATATATAGAAGTGATTGATGAGGGAATAGGTATACCAAAAGAAAAATTAGACCATATTTTTACAGCATTTTCTCAAGTTGATAATTCTACTACCAGAAAATATGGTGGTACAGGTTTAGGGCTTACTATTTCTTATAGATTGATAAAATTATTAGATGGTGAACTAAAAGTAACTAGCGAAGAAGGAAAGGGAAGTTCTTTTTATTTTACAATACCAGCAAAAAAAACTACAAAAATAAAAACTGAAAATATAGAAAAACCAACAGCTTCTAAAGTAAGTAAATTTAGTAAATTAAAAGCTCTAGTAGTAGAAGATAATAAAGCTAATCAAACATTTATGGATGTATTATTAAAAAACATGGGTATTGAATTTGATATAGCAAATGATGGAATAGAAGCAATAGAAAAATATAAATCTAAAAAATATGATTTTATATTGATGGATGAAAATATGCCAAATATGAATGGAATAGAAGCAACAAAACAGATTTTAAAATATGAACAAGAAAATAATCTAAAACATACACCTATTATAGCATTGACTGCTAATGCTATGGAAGGTGATAAAGAAAGATTTATTAAGGCAGGAATGGATTATTATTTATCAAAACCTTTAAATTTAGCAGAATTAAAAAAGATTTTAGAAAAATTATAAAAGGATATAAATGAAAAAATTATTATTACTATTTTTAGCTACTTTTCTTTTTGCAGATGTTAGAGTGGCTACGGCAGGAAATGTGGCTTTTGCTATAAAAGATTTAGCAAAAGCTTTTTATAATAAAACTAATATAAGAATTGTGCCAATTATTGGGTCATCTGGAAAATTAACAGCTCAGATTGAAAGAGGTGCTCCTTATGATGTTTTTTTAAGTGCTAATATGAAATATCCAGAGTATTTATATATCCATCATAAAGCACTTACAAAACCAAAAGTATATGCTAGAGGAAAGTTAGTATTATTTGCAAGAGATGGAATTAAAAATTTTGATGATATTTTTAATGCTAGAAAGATAGCTATTGCAAATCCTCAAACAGCACCTTATGGAAAAGCAACAGTTGAGTATTTAAAAAACACACATACTTATAACAAACTTAAATCAAAATTTGTAATAGCACCAAATATTTCAACTACTTTTAGTTACGCTATGAAAGTAACAAATTATGGATTTGTAGCTAGAAGTTTGCTATTTAAGTTTCCAAATTTAAATAATAAAAACCATTTTATTGATTTAGATGAAAAATTATATTCACCAATCAAACAAGGTGTGGTTTTGATATCAAACAAACCAGAAGCACAAAAATTTTATCAATTTTTATTTTCAGATACAGCAAAAAGGATATTTTTAAAATATGGATATAGCATCAATTGATTTAACCCCTTTTTGGGTTTCTTTTAAATTAGCTTTTTTGACTACATTAATTCTTTTGATTATATCTATTCCTATGGCTTATTTTTTATCAAATTATAAAGGTAAATTTAAAAGTATAATCGAAAGTATAGTATCTCTTCCTATTGTATTACCACCAACTGTATTAGGATATTATTTACTTATAGGATTTTCTAAAATTAGTGATAATTTAGCTTTTACATTTAAAGGGATATTAATAGCTTCAATAATATATTCTTTTCCTTTTATGTTTAATCCAATACTTAGTGCTATAGAAAATTTTGATAAAAGTTTAATTGAAGCGAGTTATTCACTTAAAAAAACAAAATTTCAAACTTTAAAGTCTGTGATTTTACCAAATATAAAACCAGCTATTTTTACTGGAGTTGTTATTGCTTTTGGACATACAATCGGGGAATTTGGAGTTGTATTGATGGTAGGTGGAAGTATAGATGGTATTACAAAAGTAGCTAGTATTGCTATATATGACTATACAGAAACTCTAGATTATGGAATAGCAAATTTTTATAGTTTGGTATTACTTATTTTTAGTTTTGTGATTTTAATGGCGGTAAATATTTTAAATAGGCGAATGAATGTATATAAAAATTTATAAAAAATTAAATAATTTTAATTTAGATATTGAATTTAGCACTGATGCAAAACTTTTAGCTATTATAGGAAAAAGTGGTAGTGGAAAAACTACTATTTTGAGATGTATTGCTGGATTTGAAGAGTGTGAGGGGAGTATTAGATTTGATAAAGAGTGGATAGGATTAGAAACACAAAAAAGAGATTTTGGGATAGTATTTCAAAATTATGCTTTGTTTAATAATATGAATGTATTAAAACAACTCCTTTTTGCTAAAAATGATATACAAAAAGCAAAATATTTATTACAACTTATGGAACTTGAAGGATTACAAAATAGATATCCATATGAACTTAGTGGTGGTGAAAAACAAAGAGTAGCACTTGCTAGGGCACTGATGAATGAACCAAAAGTTTTGCTTTTAGATGAACCATTTAGTGCTTTGAATTATGAATTAAAACAAAAATTATATAATGAACTTGAAATTATCAAAAAAGAATTTGATATGCAAATTATACTTATTTCTCACGATATAGCAGAAGTTCATAGATTAGCTGATGAAGTAATAGAGATAGAAGAGGGTAAGATTATAAATAGATTTAAACCTGGCAAATTACCTATTGGAAAAGTGGTGGAAAAAAAAGAAAAAGAGATGATTGTAGAGTGTGGAGGGGAAGTTTATAGGATATTTAATTAGAATTATTTAAAGTTACTGAAATAATTCATTAATTATTTTTTTTTCTAAAATTTTTTTATTAAATAATAATTAAGTATTCTTTTGATTGAATGTTGTAATGATATTTAACTGTCCAATGTTTATTAAGGATTAAATTTTTTAAATACTTTTCATTATCATTGTGAAGTATATTATTAACTAAATATTTTCTTAATATAGTTTTTAATTTATTTGCTTTTGCTAATTTTATAATTGTTTGGTATGTTTTGTTTTCTGGTTTATGTAATAATTTGTAATAATAGTTAATCTCTTTTTTGTTGATGTTATAATCTACATTATATACTAAAGTTAAATTATCTAATTTATAAGGAATTTTTTGTTTTATATATTTCATTGTTATTTTTAGTCTTTGAAGATCATCTATTTTTTTGAAATACCCATTGTTTTTTAATTGTTTTACAAAATCATTAAGGAAATTGTTAAATTGTTTATAAAAATCTTTTTTGTATGCAGAGTTTTTTTTGTAAATATATTCACAACTTGTTTTATTGATGAAAGTATTATATTTTATTTTTGTAGTAATTTGTTGGAAAATTAATTTATTTTTATTATTTTGAGTAATTTTATAAATATTAGGTTTTGCACATAAAGATAAATTTTGTTTTGTTTCTATAGTTAATAGATATTTTTTTGCTTTTTCTTTGTTATTTAATAGTTCAAATGCAGATTCTATTTTTTTTGGCATATGAAATGAAATAATTAAAGTATGTTTATTATTTGTTAATTTAGCAGTATATTTAGTTTTTGCTTCATTATATAAACCTTCTAGATTATCAGTAACATTTTTGGCAAACAAACTTCCTATTGTCAATAAGATTAATACTATTTTTTTTATCATAAATATTCCTTTTTTATTGTATTTTTTTGTTTTTTAAAACTTTTATAACTTCTAAAGCATTTTGAAATACAATATCACTACATTCTTGAAGTGCTTTTTTATCTCCATATCCACTAGTTACACCAATAGCTGTAATATTTGCTTTTTTTGCACTTATACTATCTAAACAAGTATCACCGATCATATATGCTTTGTGGTCTTTATAATTAAGCGCTTTAAGTGCTTTTAGGATAGGTTCTGGATGTGGTTTTGGATTTTCTATATCATCTCTACCGATTAAACATTTAAAATATTTCATTACTCCAAAATGTTCCATCAA
>Ga0256843_1003762_pt1 | contig 10391 bp, 11 predicted proteins | sample AlvinellametaG_FD_191572 | JGI IMG/M metagenome (GOLD analysis project Ga0256843, IMG submission 191572) | Pompeii worm associated microbial communities from hydrothermal vent at the East Pacific Rise, Pacific Ocean - Alvinella | ecosystem: Host-associated > Annelida > Integument > Unclassified ... | reverse complement strand
ACCTTACACAAGCTCAAGCGACTTGGCTTGAAGAGGTTATACGAGAAGAACCAAAGTTTTGGTTTTGGTTACATAGACGCTTTAAAAACGACTATCCAGAGATATATAAATTTTAAGGTTATAACTTTTCTACTTCAACACACTCACGAGTATTCATTTCAAATACTTTTAATATTGAAAGGAAAAATGCCGTAATAGCTGGTCCAAGGATCATTCCCCAAAAACCAAAAGTTGCAAGTCCTGCAAGCATTGAGAAGAAAATAACAATACTATCTAATTGAGCTTCTCTATCGTGAAGAAGTGTTTTGTTAATCCATTGGATAATCATTGGTTTTATAAATGTATCGGCTATAATAGAGATTACTATTACTGTATATGCCGCTATAAAAATAGCTTCATAAGTATTTCCAAGATAGAATTCATAACTCATAAAAGGTACCCATAAAAGTGCAGCACCAACAACTGGTATCAATGAAGCAAAACCAAATAATATCCCATAAAACAGTCCATTGTATCCCAAAAAGGAAACAGCTATACCAAAAAGAGCTCCCTCAAAAGTTGCAGTTAATGCAATGGAGTATAAAACAACACTCATCACACTAGAGAGTTCCTTTGCTAAAACTGTACTGTCAGATTCTTTCATCACCACTATACGCTTTAGAAATTTAACAATCGTAGAACCGTTATACTGCATAAAAAAGTAAAATACAACAATTAAAAAAGCATTTTTTATAAATCCTGCACTAAAAGCACCTATATGACCAGTAAAAGCGATAACTTTTGCCATAAGCCCTTGCATATCTATCTCTTGTAAAAAGTCGTTTACAAATGGTTTGATAAAGTTCAAAAATTCTGGTGGATTTAAAATTTTATCTTTTAAGAATATTTCAAAATCTTTGAGATTTGTCATATCGATAGACTTAAGCATAATTGTTACAGTCGTTAAAATATATGAAAATGGACCAAACAATAAAAGTGCTAATAATAAACTCGATACTAAAGCAGCAGCCATTTTTGAATTAAATCTTTCTTGAAAGAACAAATTAATATTGACTGTTGGGATTACAAGTAAAGCTGCAATCGTCATACTCATTAAAAACGGCTGGTAAAGCAGATACATCCAATAAAGGGAAACTCCAAATAAAACAGCTATAAAATATTGTGGTTTCAAAATAAAGTTCCCCCCTCTTTTGGTGCAGAGAGATTTAAGATATCATATGTCTTATAGGTTGCACATCTCCCTTTTGCCGTTCTTTCGATAAAACCATTTGCCAAAAGATAAGGTTCTATCACATCTTCAACTGTACCTTCATCTTCACTCAGAGCTGCTGCAATAGTACTTAGCCCCATCGGTTTTTTACCATTTTGAGCAAGAAGCTTTAAAAGTCGGATATCCATCTCATCAAAACCATATGAGTTGATACCAAGTTGATCAAGTGCGTAACGAGTTCGCTCCAAAGAGATCATCTCTTCATCAGCAACATCACTAAAATCTCGCACTCTACGAAGTAGTCTAAGTGCTATACGAGGTGTTCCTCTACTTCTTTTTGCAATCTCCAAACTTGCTTTATGATCGATACTTTTTCCTAACTTCAAAGAAGCCTGTTCAATGATCTTTGATAGTTCATCAGCATTATAAAACTGCATACGGAAGTTCATTCCAAATCTATCACGTAGTGGATTTGAGAGCATTCCAGCTCTTGTAGTAGCACCTATAAGTGTAAACCGAGGTAGATCTATCTTGACCGTTTGTGCAGCTGGTCCACTTCCTATGATGATATCTATACGATAATCCTCCATTGAAGAATAAAGAATCTCTTCAACTGCTGGGGAGAGACGATGGATCTCATCTATAAAAAGGATATCTCCTTCTTCAAGGTTGGTAAGGATCGCTGCAAGATCACCGCTTTTTTCTATCATAGGTGCAGCTGTTACTTTGATATTTGCTTCCATTTCATTAGCGATAATGAGTGCTAAAGTAGTCTTACCAAGCCCAGGAGGCCCAAAAAAAAGGATATGATCTAAAGCTTCATCTCTTTTTTTACTTGCTTTTATAAAAACATCAAGATTTTTTTTAATCTGTTCTTGACCAATATACTCATCCCATGCACTAGGACGAAGAGTTACTTCATCTTGAGTTTCTGCTTCAAATTTTTCTATCTCAACCAATCTCTCCATTAGTATGTATGCTCCTGAGTCGGGAACGTTCTTGATTTGACCTCATCAGCATAACTTTGTACCGCTTCTTTGACAAGTGAAGCTCCTTGAAGATATTTTTTAACAAATTTTGGAGTAAACTCTTCAAAAAGACCTAACATATCTGAAAAAACGAGTACTTGTCCATCAACCTCATTCCCGGCACCAATTCCAATAACAGGGATAGAAACACTTTGTGCGATCTCTTTGGCAACTTCAGCTTTTGTTCCCTCTATCACCATACAAAAAGCACCAGCATCCTCAACAGCTTTGGCATCTTCTATCAGTTGTTTTGCTTCTTCTTCTGTTTTTCCTTTTACCTTATAACCACCTTCACCACGAACTGCTTGAGGTAAAAGACCAATATGTCCACATACTGCTATACCGTTTTTTGTAAGATACTTTATAATAGAGGCTTTTTCTTTTCCCCCTTCAATCTTGATAGCATCAGCTGATGTTTGTTGATATACTTTTATAGCATTTTTTAAAGCTTCTTTTTTATTATTGTACGTTCCAAAAGGCATATCACAGATCGTAAAAGTTTCTGATGCGCCTGCACAAACTGCATTTGTATGATAGATCATCTGATCGAGCGTTGCACTGATCGTATCTGCTTTACCAGCAAAACTCATATTTAAACTATCTCCAACAAGAAGCATATCCGCACTTTCTTCAAAGAGCTTTGCAAAAAGAGCATCATATGCTGTAATCATCACTAATGGTTGTTCATTTTTTCTTTTTTGTATACTACTAACACTCAATTTCTTTTTCATTTTTATTCTCTGATTTTTTATTCTTACTATTTTAACAAAAAACTGATATAATTTAGATAACCAAGGAGAAATTTTATGGGTATTCGCAGTGAGCTTGAAGTCAATTATGACTTTGAGATAGTTGATGAATTTCTTGATCACTACTCACTTATGGTAGATGTGATGGAGCTTCTTGTTCTTGATCTTACAAAAAAAGATATGTACAAAAGAAGTGTTGAAGAGTTATTTCGAGTTTTTCACAATATCAAGTCGGCTTCTGCATTTTTACATATAGAACCAATGACAAAGTTAGCTGGTTTTGTAGAGAGTGAACTTGAAGAACTTCGTCAAAGAGAAACACCTGCCAATGATGAAACAATCAACTGGCTTCTTTCAATTAGTGATATGTTCTCTCAATGGGAAAAGGATCTTGAAGCAGATAAAGAACAGCTCACTCCTATAAAATTTTCTCTTCTCAAAATTCCAGACACCCAAGCATAATAAGGATTAAAAAAGAAATGAAAAAACTTGTAGCCTATATAACATCTGCATATCCAGATAAAAACTTTACAAAAGAGCTTGCTCTTTCACTTGCACAAAATGGAGTTGATACACTTGAACTTGGAGTACCATTTTCTGATCCAGTAGCAGATGGACCACTTATAGAAAAAGCAAATCATCTTTCTCTTAATAATGGCTTTAAATTCAATGATCTTTTAGAGATCTCAAAAGAGATTGCAACTGATGTAGATACCTTATGGATGGGATATTTTAACAGTTTTTATCAACAAGATCTATCTAAACTTCTTCCTCTTGCAAAAGAGTTACATGTAAATGGGATGATCATTCCTGATCTTCCATATGAAGAAACACTTCAATACAAAGAACTTTTTCAAAATAACAATCTTGTAAACATCACTTTCGTTGCACCAACTGATCCTAAAGAACGGATAAGAACAATCGTCAAAGACGCAAAAAAGTTTATCTATATGGTTGCCTATACAGGGATAACTGGAAGTGGTAAAAGTGAAGATCTTAAACCTTTCATAAATGATATCAAAGAGTTTAGTCAAACACCTGTATATGTAGGATTTGGAGTCAATGAAACAACAGCTAAAGAAAAAGCAAAACATAGTGATGGTGTCATCGTAGGAAGTGCATTTATAGACATCCTTCTTCAAGAAAATCTTTCATTCACACAAAAAATACAAAAATGCAATACTCTTGCATCTACTATCAAAGATGCCATAAATTCATAGATACTCTTTTTTGAGTATCATTTTCTAATTTCTTTATTTTTATAGTATTATTTAAGCTAAGATTTCTCTTTTTAGAATTATAATTGCTTTCAAAGTTTTACAGGATCTATCCATGAAGCGATTTACATTCTTATTTTTCTTGTTTATTAATTCTATTTATGCAAAGAGTTATACATTAATAGAAGCTATTACAACTGCCCTTACAAATAATCAAAGGCATACTATTTCTATCCAAGATATCCAAATTGCAAAAGCAAAATATAAACAAGCGCTAAGTGCAAACTATCCTACACTAGATATATCCTTTATGATGAATCGAAGAGATGAAGCTTTTGTAGATGAAGTAAAAACAGATTTCAGTTTACCTCCTATATTAGGTGGATCAACACTTCCTATAAACTATACACATATTGTTACTGGTAGAGATACAGCAAAAGCAACTATACAAACACAATATATACTTTATAGTGGAGGAAAGATCTCTGCATTACAGACACAAGCTAAAGAAGCAATATTTTACGAAGAAGAGCACAGTAAACTCACTGATGAAGAAATAGTTTTAGATATTAAAAAATACTATGCGATGCTCTTTTTATCACAAAACCTTGAAAAAATCATGCAACAAACAGTAAATGAACTAAAAACTATAGTTGAATTAACAGAAGCATTTTATAATAATGCCTCTTTAAAGGTCAAAAAAACAGACTATTTACGTGCAAAAATGACACTACTGAATATGCAATCTATTTTACTTTCAATGAAAAATACTACAAAAATTGCTAGAAGTGCTTTAGCATTTGAAATGGGACTTAAAAATTCACAAAATCTTGAAATCATTCCAACTGATATAAACATCATCCAACTACCACAAAGCTTAGAAGAATGTTATACACAACTTTATCTCCACAATCATCAACTTAAGCAACTTAAAATAGCTTTACATGTAAATGATGCAAAAGAAGATGAAATAAAAAGTGAATATCTACCTAATATTGGACTTTATGCCAATGCTCAAAAACTTTATAGTAATATCGATGGAGGAATTATCAATGAGCAAAATAAAAGAAGTTGGAATATTGGTATCGCTTTAAAATACAACCTTTTTAATGGTGGAGCCACAACAGCACATTTAGAAAAAACAAAAGCAGAAAAATTAAAACTAAAAGCACAAGAGGCGTACCTTTCTTCAGGATTATCTCTTAAAGCAAAAGATGCCTATCTTAAAACAAAAACAGCACTAAAACAACTTAAAATCATGAAAGAAGCAGTACAGACTGCTGAAGAAAATAGTGAACTAAACTTAAAAGCTTATATGGCAGAGATGGTTAGTACAAAAGATGTTTTGGAAGCACAATTTCTACGTTCACTTACCAAAGCAGCATATTTTAAAACACTCTACCAAGCTCATATCAATAAAGCAGAACTTGATTATATAATAGGTTCATCTTTACAATGAAAAAACTTCTTCTTTTTTTTATTTTTACATTTTTTTGTCAATCTACTTTATATACAAAAGAACAAACTATCATTATCAACGCTTTTTACGGCGGTGATATAGATAAAGTCAACTACAAAGATGCAAAAACAGCTATGGATATATGGATAAAAAAACTTGCTAATAAAGTCGGTGTAAGCTCTAAACTACTATTTTATACAGACTTTTCTCTTTTAAAACAAGATATCAAAGATCAAAAGATAGATGCTTTGATCCTTTCACCTTATTCATATCTGCACCATCTTCAATTTTGCAAAAAATACTTTTATCAAGGATGGATGAAACAAGAAAAAGATGGAAAACCATTTTATAAATATGTACTTTTAAGTAAAAAAAATATTGATGATTCAAAAGATGAATATATGCTACATTACTATAAATATTCAAAAATTTCAAAAATTATTGCACAGACATATAGTTGGGAACATCAAAAAAAATTTATTTTTCAGCAAACAGCAACAGAATCAAAACCAGTACTTAATCTTTTTTTCGGTAAATGTGATTATGCAATAGTAAAGGAAAAAACATGGTATTTAATGCAAGAACTTAATCCTCAATTATCTCAAACTCTCCAGACCGTCTATACTTCTCCAAGGATTTTTCAAGATCTTATTGCTTTATTTTCAAAACACCTTAATCAAAAGGATAGAGATGCATACTACAAAGCAATTACTTCTTTAACAACTACACCTGCAGGGAAACAACTCATGAAACTTTTTAAATTTAATGGATTAATCTATTTTAAAAAAGATCAGCTTTATCCCCTTGAACAGTACTATAAACACTATCTTCAACTTAAGGAAAGATATGCACAATAAACGATACACTTTTAATTGTATATCTAATAAAGAGAGATAATGAGTAAATCATTTTTTCAAAAAAGTTTTTTTGGTACAAAAATATTTAGACAAATTTTTTTTATCTTCTCTATTAGTATTACAGTACTAGTACTTATTTATTCCTATGCAACTATCTTAATACAAAAAAACTCTTCGTTAGAAGTACTTCATTCAAAAGCTAGTACCTTAGCTAGTTCTATTTCCTTAGTTTGTAATGATGCTATGATTAAGGATGATATGAGCTTTATCGTTGAATATAATATGGATGTAATCGCAAAAAACAAAGAGATTTTAGCGATCATCATTACTAACAGATCCAATAATAATCTAAAGATCACAAAAAAAGGATGGAGAGTTTTCCATCATAAAAAAAGATCACTAAAACAGATGGAAAAGAGAAATGAATCCTTTGCTATTGAATATAATGCTTTCTTAAATAAAGATATATTTCACTATTGTTATCCTGTTAAATTACCCGGCCTTGACTGGGGATATATTCATATTATCTATTCATTGGATAGTTACTATAATTCTTTAAAACAAATCTATAAATCAATACTTATTTTATTGAGTCTATTATTTCTAGCAACACTCATTGTTTCTTTTATTGTTTCTCGAAAAATAGCACAACCTATCTTACAACTTAGTGAAGCAGCACAAAAGGTTTCTATGGGAAATCTTAATATTCGCGTTCATATTCAAAGTAATGACGAGATCGGCGAGCTTGCAAAAAACTTCAATATCATGGTAGATAAACTTGAAGATTCTCATGAAGAATTAGAAGGCCTCGTATCAAAAAGAACTCAAGAACTTGAACAACTCAATAAAGAACTTGATCATCGTATTAAAAAAGCTATTGAAGAAAATTCAAAAAAAGAACAAATGCTTATCCATCAATCCCGTTTAGCAGCTATGGGAGAAATGATAGGAAATATCGCTCATCAATGGAGACAACCCCTTAATGCTCTTGGTCTTGTAGTTCAAAATATTTACTATAACTATGAAGAAGGTACATTGACAAAAGAATATCTAGAAAAGTCTATGAATAAAAGTAAAAAACTAACTACACAAATGTCAAAAACTATAGATGATTTTCGTAACTTTTTTCGTCCAGAAAAACTAAAAGAAGTCTTTAGCGTTTCCGAAAGAGTTTTAAATGCTTGTGAACTTATTTCGGCAAGTTACAAAAGTCATAATATAACGATCATACATCAACTCGATGATACTCTTTTTACAATCGGTTATCCAAATGAGTTCTCTCAAGTACTTCTAAATATTCTCACTAATGCAAAAGATGTGCTCATTGAAAGAGAAATCAACAACCCTACTGTTTGGATTCGTTCCTATTTAAAAGATGACAATTTTATATTAGAAATAGAAGATAATGGTGGTGGAATTGATGAATCTATTATCAATAAAATATTTGATCCATATTTCACAACAAAAGACAAAAATATAGGAACAGGAATTGGTCTATATATGTCAAAAATGATCATTGAGAATAATATGGGTGGAATTATTTTCGCCTTTAATGGTAAAAAAGGTGCTATTTTTAAAATAACAATGAAAAACATTGATCAATCAAAAATGGATCTTTAAAAAAGGAAAAATGAATGAAAAAATTTAATGTAAAAATTTTATATGTAGAAGATGATGAAGATGTTCTTGAGGAAGTTAGTGAGTTTTTAGAAAAAAAAGTTGCAAAACTGTATGTTGCAAAAGATGGTATAGAGGGGTTAGAAATGTATGAAAAGTACCATCCAGATATGATCATTACTGATATCCAAATGCCAAGAATGGATGGGCTAAAAATGATACATACAATACGAGAGAAAGACAGTGAAATACCTATTATCATCACAAGTGCATACAATGACAATGATTTTCTTCTTCAATCTATTAATATGGGCGTTGATGGATACCTTTTAAAACCTTTAGATTTTGCAACTATGCTACATCGCATAAAAAAATTAATAGAACCTCTAGAAATGAGAGAAAAGATACGAAAACTCAATGAAAAGCTTATTGCTGTCAATGCATCACTTGAAGCAAAAGTAGCAGAAGTAACCCAAGAGCATTCAAATTTTTTAGCAAAACTTAATGAAAATATTAAAAAAAGAGCCTTTTACGACTCTCTCACAAACTTACCAAATCGCGCTTTTATCTATGAAATACTTGAAAGAGAACTAAAAAAAGCTAAACGTAACCAAACAATGGTTGCACTCTTTTTTATAGATATGGATAACTTTAAAGAGATAAACGACACCTATGGACACCTTATTGGAGATGAAGTGCTTATAAAATTTTCTGAACAATTAAAAAATAGTGCAAGAGAAAGTGACTATATCGGAAGACTTGGAGGAGATGAATTTATACTAGTAGTCTCAAATATAAAAGATGAAGAAGCGATAAAAACTCTTGCAGAGAAAATCCATAAAAATACAAACTTAACATTTCAAATAAACAATTATACTATTGCAATAAGCTGTAGTATAGGGATAAGCTATTATCCTGAAGATGCTCAAGATATGAGTACTCTTATAGAATGTGCGGATATAGCAATGTATACTGTTAAAAGAAACTCTAAAAATGGAATAGCATTTTATAAAAAGAATGCTATATAATACTTACACATTTATTTTATATTAGGCTTCTAAATATGTAATAATATGATTTATGATTTGATCTTTATCTTTATTAATTAATGGTACTAAGAAATCATTACTAAAAACTCTTTCCAATTTATTATTATTCATAAAATAGTTTGAAATAATAGCATAGTCTTTGCCCCATAAATTTAGAAGCTTTGTTTTTTCTAATTGCTCTGGAGTATAAAAATAAACATAAAAATCACTATAAGATGATGAAGAAACTTTCCCAATTAAGGGAGTATGCTTACCATCTATAATAGTAATAAGATATATATAAAAATCGATATTATCTATTGTAGTATCATGTACAGTTTTGTTTGATATACCATATAAATTTTGGAGATTATTTATATATTTGTGTACCAACAACTCATTTTGATCATCTTGTGTAGTTATATTGAGATAATATTTATTATCTGTTTTGTGTTTTTTTAGATTTAAAACTTTTGTTCTATATTTTACCTCTACAAATCTAAATGTCATCATATTCTCAGAATTTCCTGGTGATATTTTCCATATTGCATAATCAGGTAATTTTGAAATAGTATTTTCAAAAAGTTGAAAACTATTAGCACTTTGATTATTTAAATGCGCTATATTTCCTCTTATAAATAACAATAAATCAGATAGTTCTGGTTCAATCTTTTCTCTTCCAATAGGAACAATGTTATATTCTAACTTTTTAAAATGATATTTAGCTATCTCTTCAGCAATAAAACCTTTAAGTTGTGGTATATTCATATCTACTCTTTTTAAATAATAATAGTAATTATAACTTAAAAATACTGAGTAGATTAATGACTATAAAAAATACTATCTCAATAATGTTACTGTACTTAATTGTTAAATGGGCAAATTATAGGCATAATTTGGGCACATTACAAAGTTTTATCGCTTGAAAGTCCGTAATTTAGGGGTTTAAGAAGAAATGGCTCCGGATACTGGATTTTTAAAAAAATCCTCTAAAACCTCGTGTATAAGGGCTTTTAGCTCTTTGGCTTCGGAAGTTTGTATCATAGTTTTTCCTTTCATATATCATAGTAGCATTATATATATAATTTCATTATGATAAGTTAAAAAAGCCACCCGCAGGGTAGAGCGAAGCGTTGCTTTATTGCCGAAGCTTGTAAATTATATAATGGGTTATATAGAAATTAGGACAGGACACATTAAAGCAGGTAGTGGACGGGAAAGGAGCA
>Ga0256843_1003761_pt1 | contig 10394 bp, 12 predicted proteins | sample AlvinellametaG_FD_191572 | JGI IMG/M metagenome (GOLD analysis project Ga0256843, IMG submission 191572) | Pompeii worm associated microbial communities from hydrothermal vent at the East Pacific Rise, Pacific Ocean - Alvinella | ecosystem: Host-associated > Annelida > Integument > Unclassified ... | reverse complement strand
GCCGTTTCACTATCACCTTTTATCAGTTCCTCAAACGTTCCGGCAAAAACTATTTCTCCTCCGTATTTTCCGGCTCCCGGACCTATGTCAATAATATAATCGGCGTTTTTTATCGTTTCCCTGTCGTGTTCCACAACAAATACGCTGTTTCCCCTGTCTCTTAAATTTTTGAGGGTGTTTATAAGTCTTAAAGTGTCTCTTTCGTGAAGCCCGATACTCGGTTCGTCAAGCACGTACATAACGCCCGTAAGTCCGCTTCCGATCTGGCTTGCTATTCTGATTCTCTGGCTTTCCCCGCCGCTTATCGTTCTGGCGTCCCTGTGAAGCGTTAGGTATCCAAGCCCCACATCCACCAGGAAAAAAAGTCTTTCTCTTATTTCTTTTAAAATAGGCTCGGCGATAAGTTTTTGCTGCTGTGAGAGATATTCGAAATTTTTTTCATTGTTAAAAAACTTATATGCTTCTTCTATAGGCATAGAGATAATTTCGGCAATCGTTTTTTCGGCTACTTTTACCGCAAGAGACTCTTTTTTAAGTCTGAAACCTTTACATTCCGGGCATTCGCTCTCCGTCATAATTTCGCTCATATCGCTGTCTTTGTACAAATCAAGGGCAATTTGTTTGAGTCCCGGCCATCTTTTTGAAATTTTGTGTTTGCCGTAGTAAAATTCTATTTCGTAAGCCGTACCGTTTAAAATAAGTTTTTTTTGATATTCGTCAAGTTCGTAAAAACTTTTATTCATATCTATTCCGATTTCACTGCAAAGAGCTTTGAAAAATTCCTGATAATATTTTTTGTTAAATCCCCAGATAAGAGGAATCGCTCCTTTATTAAGAGGTTTGTCTTTTATTACTTTCTCAAGGTCAAGCGTATAGGTTACTCCAAGACCGTCACACTTAGGACATGCGCCTTTTGGAGAGTTAAAAGAAAAAGCAAGAGGCTCGAGTTCTTCAAAACTCACCTTACAGTCAAAACACGCAAGATGTTCGCTGTAGTGGATAAAATCTTTCTCAAGCCCTAGTTCTTTGGCGTTTAAAATTTCTATTTCAACTTCGCCGAAACTTTTATTTAAAGCCTTTTCGACCGCTTCTGCGATACGGGATTTGTTTTCCTCTTTGACTATTACCCTGTCTATAACGGCTTTTATGGTGTGTTTTTTGGTTTTTTTAAGTTCTATTTCTTCATCGAGTCTTACGATTACGCCGTCTATGTAGGCTCTGATTATTCCTTCTTTTCGTAGTTTCTCGAGCAAATCGTGAAATTCGCCTTTTTTTTCTTTAATTAAAGGGGCGTAAATGATAATTTTTGCACCTTCAGGCAGTTTTAAAACTTCGTTTATAATATCCTGAGGAGTCATCTGGGTGATTTCTTTTCCGCAGAGGTGGCAGTGCTGGATACCGATTCTTGCATATAAAAGTCTTAAATAATCGTATATTTCGGTAACCGTACCAACGGTTGAGCGTGGGTTTTTTGATGTTGTTTTCTGGTCGATGGCGATTGCCGGAGTCAGCCCTTCGATTTTGTCAACGTCCGGTTTTCCGGTTTTTTGCAAAAACTGTCTTGCGTATGAGCTTAGGGATTCTATATATCTTCTCTGTCCTTCGGCATAAAGCGTGTTAAAAGCAAGTGAGCTTTTGCCGCTTCCGGAAAGACCCGTAAAAACGACAAGTTTGTTTTTTGGTATTTCAAGGTTTATATTTTTTAAATTGTGTTCTCTCGCGCCTATTATTTTGATTTTATCCAATTTTACACTCCTGTTTTTATATTAGTTAATAAAATGTACAACAGACTAAATAAAGCGAAACAATTGCAAATTTTAACGGAAAAAAAAGCGTTTAAAAAAGTGCACTTAAAACGAAGTGGTCTGCACTTTTTAGCTTTTTGAAGTGTAAAGAAATTTGCACTCTTCTTGGTGCATTTAATCTGTTGTAAACTATAAAAAATTAATTGTTGTTAACCATGAATTATACCATATTTTTAAGAAAAGTTTAAGGAAACTTCTATCCCATTTCGATAGACCATATCGCAAAGAAAAAGACTAAAATTTCGGTCATATAAAGTTTCCATACGGGCAGAGGTTTGTATAACTCGTTTTTTATTTCCATATATTCAGAATAGGTGAGGGTTGAGAATATTCTTTTTATTACGACATCCAGATAATCGTCTTTGTCATCCGTTTTTAGGGAGATAAAAATATGTCTGTAAACCAAAAACGCTTCCATGGTGAAAATTATAATAAGCACGATGTCAACAATTTGAAGCAAAAACATCTGAACGAGGATTATTTCCAGAATATAAAAAATGACAATATAGCCCAAAAGCGGATAATGGTTTTTGAGATAATAAAGTGCGAAGAGTTTATCGGACGCGGATTTTATATTGAATCTTTGAAGTATATAAATCCTGAATCCGATAATCATGATAACCAAAATTTCCGCTATAAGCTTTAAGTCCATTTTTTACCTTAAAAGTACAGTTTGTACATTGTAGCGAAAAAGATCAGGATATACCAGGCAAGAAGTATTTTTTTATGGATTTTCGTATCTATTGCATGATAGAGTTTTATTCCGAAATACGTTCCTATAAGACTTGCTATACCGATGGTAAATCCTTCAAGATAGTTGATGTTTCCGGCTAGAGATTGGGAAATAAAACCTGAAGTTGCCGAAAAAATAACAAAAAAGAGACTAAGACTAACGGTTGTTTTGAGTTTGTATTTTAAAAAACCAACTAGAATAGGGGTAATTAAAACCGCTCCTCCTACTCCGACGCTCGAACTTATCATCCCTACGAAAAATCCGATTACAAACAGTTTTTTATGGTCTATAGGAGGCTCTTCCTGAGGTTCTTTGACCGTTACGAAAAATCTGATTATGGCAATTGCCACAAGTGTGAGGAATATGGCCCCAAGAATTGCCGTTGAGGTGTATTTTACGATAAGTCCGCTCAAACTGGCACCAATCGCGCCTCCAACGGCGAGCGAGAGTCCGTTTTTTATATTCAAAAGACCTTTTTTATAGTTCAAAAAACTTCCGTAAGCCGAGCTCAACATCATCTGCGTTACGCTTATACCCACCGCTTCTTTAAAACCGAATCCGAGGTAAAGTAAAATAGGAACGAGTATCGTCCCACCGCCTATTCCCAAAAAACCACTGAAGAAACCTACAATTATGCCGATTATTATAGCACTTATCAATTTAAACCTTTTTTGATAAAATTATAACAAAGGAGAAGAGGAATGGATTTGTTTTTGAAAAAAGCGGCGGAAAATTTTGCTCAAACCCTTGGATTTGAATTAAAAGAGTGTAATGACAGCGACATAAGGGGGTATGTTTCGCAAATCGATATAAACGGCGATAGAAATTTTTCCATTTATGTCGTAGTGCCAAAAGAAAAGCTTGAACTTGTCAGTGAGGTTCTGCTTGGGGATAAATACTGCTACGATCAGGAAGATCTGACAAAAGAAATTGCCAATTTAATAGTGGGTAATTCTAAAATCGTGGCCTCAGAAAACGGAGTAAATTATGATATTTCAACTCCAAAATATCTCGGGGAATATCAAAACGATATAGAATATGACGAATATAAATGTTATACGGTGGACGGAGTTGAATTTTTTATTTTGTTGAAAAATCGAAGGAGGGGAGATGGAGATTGATGTCGAAAGCCTCATACCCGATTACGAAAACCTTATAGACACCGAGGTCGTTTTTGAAAGCGATCTGGGGCGTGTTGAAATGACGATAAGGGAAATACTTTCTTTGCAAAAAGGGAGTATAATTGATTTGAAAAAACCTGCGGGCGAGAGTGCGGAAGTATATGTAAACGGCCGTATTATTGGTAAGGGCGAAGTTATGGTTTATGAAAAAAACCTTGCAATAAGGCTTAATGAAGTTCTTGACGCCAATTCTTTAATATATTATCTGACGAAAGAAGGAAAATGAAAAAACTGTTTTTTTTATTGATCGGGGTTTTGTTGTTCGGTGCAAATCTGATAAACGTTGATTTTTTCAGTCATAAAAATTTTGTGGATATTCTGCTTTCCTTTGATTCCAAATTCGACGGAAAAGTGATAAAAATAGATAATCATACGTATCTTTTAAAAGGTGCGGTTACCAACAGGGAATACAGCAAAACTTTTGATGCCGGATTTTTGAAAAAAATTGACGTCAAACCTCAAAAAAACGGCATTTTAGTAAAGCTCGACACCAAAAAAGACACTAAAATTTCATTCGCCCTTACACCCGAAGGTTACGGTATAAGAATCAGGGTTCAAAATTTAAAAAAACCGATAGACCAGATACAGAATTTAACGGCTCAAAATCCCGAAAGTTCAATAGATTATTTTACATATTTTATAATACTTGCAATTTTGGTAATTCTTGCTATAATCCTCTGGATTGTGAGAAAAAAAGCTCCTAAACTTCCGATTAAAAAATCGGAACTCAGTATGGGAGTTTTAGTTCAAAAACCGATAGACGCAAAAAATAAAATAGTGCTTTTTGAATTTAATAAAAGAAGATATCTCATGCTTGTTGGAAACACCAATCTTCTTTTGGATGTATTCGACGAAGAACTGCAGACGGTAAACGTAAGCACTCAAAAAGATTTTGACGACTTTTTAAAACTGAATAATAAAATGGATGAAATTAAAAAATATATAAAAAACGCAGAAGAGTTAAAGGAGTTTGATGAAACAATTTGACGTTATTGTCGTTGGAGGCGGACATGCCGGTATTGAAGCCGCAAACGCGGCTGCAAAAATGGGTAAAAAAACCCTTCTTTTGACTATGCTTGTCGAGCAGATAGGTGCCGCAAGCTGTAACCCTGCAATCGGAGGGCTTGCAAAAGGTCATCTGGTTAAAGAAATAGACGCACTTGGCGGTCTTATGGCCCTTGCTACCGACAATGCCGGTATTCAATTCAGGGTACTTAACGAAAACAGAGGACCTGCTGTAAGAGGAAGCAGGGCTCAGATTGATATGGACAGATACAGAATCTGGATGAGAACACAGATTTTAAATACTCCGAATCTGACGGTGGCTCAGGAAATAGTAGATGAGATTTTGGTAAAAAACGGCAAAGTTTACGGAGTAAAAACGAATCTTTTAAACGAATATCAGTGTAAAGCGTTAATACTCACTACGGGAACGTTTATGAGAGGACTTATGCATTTTGGCCCTGTAAAACTTGAGGGAGGTAGATTTCACGAACTGCCTGCCAAAAAAATAAGCAAATCGCTTGAAGATTTGGGCTTTAAGCTTGAGAGACTAAAAACTGGTACGACCGCAAGAATTGATGCGAGGACGATAGATTTTTCAAAAATGGAAATTCAACCGGGTGATGAAAACCCTAAACCTTTTAGTTTTAGAACGGACAGAAGCAAATTTAATCCAAAACAGCTTCCGTGTTACATAACCTATACGAACGAAACGACTCATAACATTATAAAAAGCAACTTCCACAGGGCTCCTTTATTTACTGGTCAGATTGAAGGTGTAGGGCCTAGATACTGTCCGAGCATCGAAGATAAGCTTAATAAGTTTCCTGACAAAGAAAGACATCACGTTTTTGTGGAGCCTCAGACTATCGAAGCGACCGAATATTATCTAAACGGGCTTTCAACTTCACTTCCGATGGACGTTCAGGAAGATTTTATACATTCGATTCCGGGGCTTGAAAACGCTAAAATTGTTAGATTCGGATATGCTATTGAGTATGATTTTATCCAGCCTACAAACCTGAAACATTCTCTTGAAACGAAACAGATCGAAGGGCTGTTTTTTGCCGGACAGATAAACGGAACTACGGGGTATGAAGAAGCCGCGGCGCAGGGTATTATGGCCGGAATAAACGCGGCACTCAAGATAGACGGAAAAGAGCCTCTTATTTTAAGAAGAGACGAAGCGTATATCGGGGTGTTGATTGACGACTTGGTAACAAAAGGTACGAATGAGCCTTACAGAATGTTTACGAGCAGAAGCGAATACAGACTTCTTCTAAGAGAAGACAACGCAATACTCAGACTCGGGCCTAAAGGATATGAGCTCGGACTTCTTGATGAAGAAACGTACAAAAGAATAGAAAAACTTCAAAACGAAATCGAAAAAGGAATGAAACTTTTAAACGAAACCTTTGTTACGCCTAATAAACAGATAAACGCTATTCTCGAGGAGATGGGCGAAGAAAAAATTCAAAGCAAAATGGAGCTTAGAAAAATAGCGGGACGTCATACTTTCGACAAAGAAAAACTCTTAAAACTGATTCCTGAACTTAAAAATTTAAGCGATGAAGCTATAGAACAGATATTGATCGAAAGCAGATATCATCACTATATAGAAAAACAAAAAGCCCAGATTGACAAAATGAAAGAGATGCTAAGCGTTAAAATTCCTGAAGATTTCGAATACAGAGGAATTCCCGGACTCTCAAGAGAAGTTGTTGAAAAACTTGAAAAAGTAAGACCGAAAACTCTCTTTCAGGCAAGCGAAATCAGCGGTGTGACGCCTGCAGCTATAGATATTATCCATATGTATATAAATATGAGAAAAAGAGAAAAAAAATAAAGGATACGGATGACAAAATACTGTTATGTTTATACCGGGGATAAAAATAAAGAAGAAAGAATCAAAAGAATAAATCAGGTTTTGGATGTTTTAAAAGATATGAATGAAGATGTGGTGTTTGCAGTGAATGACCTTCAAAGTATTGCGTATTTAAAAGAAAAAGGATTTCGTGCGTTAAATATTGATGCAATCCAGGATCTTTTTAATTTAGTTACGCATGATGACATTTTATATATATGTACGCCGGAAGAAAAAAATCTGATTTTGGCAAGTTACGCCAATGCAAAGGAGATATGCTGATGGAAAAAGAAAATATGAATCAAAATAATGAAAAACAGGAAAAGCCTTTTAATTTCTGGCTGTTTATTTTAGGAATTTTTTTCGGACTTTTAGTTTTAACCGCTATTGTTGTAGGTGTGCCTTATCTTTTAATGAAGTAATCGAAAAACAGAATTTACTTCCTTTTCCTTTTTCGCTTTCTATTTCAAGAAAAGTGTTGTGAAGTTTTAAAATATGTTCTACTATCGCAAGTCCAAGCCCCAATGAATTATCCCAGTCGTTTTTTGCCACTCTGTAAAATTTTTCTTTTATGAGTTCTATGTCTTTTGGATCGATACCTTTACCTTTATCGATAACGCATACTTTATTTCCTGATATATTTACGGTCACTTTGTCTTTTGAATATTTTAAAGCATTTGAGATAAGGTTGTTAAGAACGATTTCTATAAGATTTTTGTCTGCGTATATTTCAACGTCTTCTCCGCTTATTATCACCCTGTCGCTTAATGATTCGGCAATATTTTTTGCGACCTGTTTTAGATTAAAACAAGAAAAATTGGGTTTTAGTTTTTTGTTTTCAAGTTTTGTAATAAGATACAGCCTGTCAATCAGTTCGGAGAGTCTTGAAGTGTTTTTGTGAATTTTATTTAAAAATTTTATTTTCATTTCTTCATTCAGATTTGAATCCAGAATAGTTTCGATATATCCGTTGATTATGGAAATCGGATTTTTGAATTCATGTGAAATGGCAGAAATAACTTCATCTTTAAAGTTATTCATTATATGCAGTTTTTTATTTTCTTTTTTTAGTCTGGAAAGTTCTTTTTTTAATGTCGTAATTTCTTCAATTTCTTTTTTACAAAATATGTTTTTTAATTTTTTACTTATCATTTTTCACTTTTCACTTTAATTTGTATCCCACTCCTCTTATTGATTCCAAAAGGTCGGTTTTATGATTAAGTCTGCTGACGGCCACGTTTACGCTTTTTTCGTTTATGTCTAAAATTTCCGCGATTTCGGGTTTGGAAAATACTTTATTCGGATTTTCAAAAAAGTGCTTTAAAAGTATAAATTCACTGTTTGTAAGATTGATATTTTGTCCGTCTATTGACAAGGAATGGTCTTGAAGATTTAGTCTCGCGTTTTTATAAGATAGGACGTCGAGTGCTTTTCTGTTTCTCTTCAAAACCGCTTTAACTCTTGCAATCAGCTCTTTCATCGAAAAAGGTTTGGTTATGTAATCATCTGCACCGGCTTCGAATCCTTCAAGAATATTTTCTTCGGAATTTTTCGCCGTTAGGAAAATTACCGGGATATCGTATCCTTCTTTTTTCAGTTCCTTAATAAATTTTACTCCTTCCGTGAAGGGAAGGTTTCTGTCGACTATCATTAAATCCGGGGTTTCCTCTTCGAGAAACTGTCTTATTTTTTTCGTATTCAAAAATCCCACAACGTCAAAACCTTCTTTTTGAAGGTTAAATTCAAGCAGCTCCAAAAGATCTTCTTCGTCTTCTATTATTACTATCAACATAAAAGGCCTTTATATATCGATTCCTTCTTTTGCAAAAAGCATATATTTTGAAATCGTTTTTATACTGTCGCTTATTCTTTCGAGTTTTTTAGCTATGTTTAAAATTTTTAAAATTTCGTCAATATTTTCGATTTCTTTTACTTCCAAAACGATTTCTTTATATATTTCGTCCGCAATTTTTTCGTAGCTTATAATTGTGGAATAAGCATCTTCTATATTATCACTCTTTATTGCGAGTTTGAGTGTTGTTATTGAACTTAACGCATTTTGATACAGGGCTTCAATTTTATCGTTGTGAAAATCGTATTTTTTGATAAAGCTTTTTACAGATTTTTTGATTTTGGAAAGAAACGAAGTGATTTTAAGATATGCTATCGTCTGTCTTAAAAATTCCCCCTGAGGATGAAAAAGTGCCAAAATTTTTATTATTTCATTGTCAAATTCTTTAAGGTCAATCAAAAAAAACTCGTCAGTCAAATCTTTTTTTTGCAGACTTTCTTCAATTGCGGTTACATAATTGTAAAATCTTTCATTAAGTTCGTTTATTTTTTTTTCGATAAGCATTTTTACCCTTTTTTGAATTAATTATAACAAAAAACGCTCTTTGAGTCTGTTATTGAATCGTAACCGATTTGTTATCGTTTTGTTACTTTATTTTTTTTATAATTTTGCAAATCAAAAAAAGGAGATACGATGAAAAAATTTATTGCCGGTATTGCTCTTGCGGCAGTGAGTACTTTTGCATGGACCATTAACGGTACGGGTGCGACATTTCCATATCCTGTTTATAAACAGTGGATCAAATCTTTTTATGAAGCGACAGGAAATAAAGTTAACTATACAGGTACGGGAAGCGGTACTGGAATTAAGGAAGTCGCTTTAAGACACGTGGATTTCGGAGGAAGTGACAAACCTTTATCACCTGCAACCCTTAACAGAGGACAGCTTTATCAATTTCCTACGGTAATCGGCGGGATTGCTTTGTCTTACAATCTTCCGGGAATCAATAAATTAAAATTGAGCGAACAGGCTATTAAAGGTATCGTTCTTGGAACCATAAAATACTGGGACAACCCTATAATAGTAAAATACAATCCGGGAGAAAAATTTCCTCATAAAAAAATCATTTTCGTTCACAGAAGCGACAAATCCGGAACTACTTTCAACTTTACGTATTATCTGAGCAAAATGTCTCCTGAGTGGAATCAAAAATACGGAGCGAGAAAACTTATCAACTGGCCGACGGATGCACAGGGAAGAAGTATTGCCGGTAAAGGAAACTTCGGTGTGAGTGCGGCTATCAAAACAAATCCTTATTCAATCGGATACGTAGATTATGCCGACGCGGTTAAAAACGGACTGAAAATGGCCGAAATTCAGGCTGCTGACGGAAAATTCGTGGCACCTACGCCTAAAAATTTCGCAGAAGGTGCGAAATACGCCGGATTTGATCCGAAACTCGACTTTTACAAAGTAATCGCATATCCAAAACACGGATATCCTATAATTGCTGCTACGTTTATTTTGGTACCGAGAGAAAAAATCGACAACGACAAAAAAGTAACGACGTTTTTCAATTACGGATACACTCACGGAGACCAGGCTGCGCTTAAACTGGGATACGTACCATTACCTGAATCTATTAAAGATATGGTTAGAAAATACTGGGTACAAAAAGGCATTTCTCCTCTTAAATAATAAGAGGGGGCTAATTCCTTTCTATTTTTAATATAATTCTATGAAAAAAGGGCAGTTTTAATGGAAGCATTTTTTAAGCGACTTTCCGCACTTAGCGCCACAACCATTCTTTTGATTCTTGCAAGTATATTTATCGTCCTGTTTATTTACGCCAAACCTGCTATCGAAGCGTACGGTCTTAAATTTCTGGTAGACCCGAGGTGGGATGTTGTCGTCACACCTAAAAAAAGCGTTTCTTCAACAAATAACACTCAGAACGTAGGAGGAGTGAATGTAGGAAGCGAGGATGACATTCCTACCGTGAATATCCCTAAACAAA
>Ga0256843_1003760_pt1 | contig 10395 bp, 2 predicted proteins | sample AlvinellametaG_FD_191572 | JGI IMG/M metagenome (GOLD analysis project Ga0256843, IMG submission 191572) | Pompeii worm associated microbial communities from hydrothermal vent at the East Pacific Rise, Pacific Ocean - Alvinella | ecosystem: Host-associated > Annelida > Integument > Unclassified ... | reverse complement strand
GTTTGACATCCATTTAAACTAGTAAAATCGTGTGTAAAAATTTCATACTCTTCTTTATGTGTACCTCTATCAGGCGCAAAGTAAAATATAGTATCGTCTTGTCTTACTATTACAAATTCAAATCTTAATAATTCACCACTTTCAAGCTCTACAACTAAAAAATCTTTAACAAATTCTGCACCTTTATCAAATTTAGCAGTACCAGAAATTCTTATACTTCCATAGGGCGGTACCGTAAACCCTGAATAATCAGTATCTAATTCAATTCCTGTATAATCTGGAATTCTTATTTGTTTAATTGTTTTGGTAACTCTGCTCAAATTAGAAAAGTAAAAATTTATTTTTTTATCCGCTAAAATTACCCCTATAGGAATTTCAAAGTTATTATTAAAATCTCTAATAAACTCTCTAATAAAAGCATTGTATATTAAAGAAGTAAAAGGCATAGAACTGATGTTTGGGAGAAGATTAGTTAATTTATAAACATCGTCACTGTTCTCTTTGTCCACTCCTATAAAATCGAAACTAGTAGCTTTTATAGTATAATCTGTGTTATATAAATAACTATTAAATCCTTTTACTACTAACTTTGTATTTATATTTGTAGTTGCTAATAAAAAATTAGGTTCTATGTATTTAGAACAACTTTTATAATGGTTTATAAAAGTTGAGTCTTCATCTGATATAGTTACTTTTGTAGATAAACTAAGGAAGATACCTATAGATACATCTGTATTGTCTGTAATATCTACCATAGTTTTTGATGATAAAAAGATACCTATAGATACATCTGTATTGTCTGTAATATCTACTGTAGTTTTTGATGATACTATAATATCAGACATATTTTACCTCTCCGCATTCGCTCACGATTAGTTGATATTGATTATCTAATGTTATTTCACACTCAACAAACTTTTTGCCTCCGTAATAGTGAATGGAATTATACACTTTATCATCATCATCTCTATTTCTTTCGCAATAATGTTTAACTGTAAATTGCACATTAGTAGTCCCTGCCATTGACCACAATCTATTTCCGTCTGCGTCTACATTACTAATTAGAGTAACAGGAGCTGAGGCAGTAAGATTTCCTACTATATAACTATCTTGATTATTAGCACCCACAGAGTTTCTATGGGCTACCTGCCTTCTATTATATAATGAATTATTGTTATCGTTTTTGTGGTACCAGTCGTCACCTATTCTTAAAGAGTATGTATAGTCTACTCCTCCTCCCCAAAATACACCACCATTTAAACTTCCTAATGGATTTGTAGTAGTAACAACAATACTATTTTTCCACATTAAATCGTATGTATTTCTTTCGTTATAATAATCACCATATAAATATATATTAGGTAATAAATTATAATAAAACATATTTTCATTGTAAACTATATAGATAGTATGAGGTAACCCGTATCCACACCATTCTCTAGTAATACGTCCAGCTCTTAAGTCCCAACTAGTGTAAGGTGTAATGTAGCGAGGGTACGTATGTAAATTTCCATCGTCATCCCTATAGTGTTCCCCATTTGGTTGTTCATTGTAGGCTGCGTCACTGTCAAATCCGCCGTTACAAAACCAATCATCACGTTCATACATATCTAACCCTTGTTGAGTAGACATATATATTGTTTGTGTATCGCCATTTTCGTTTTTTAAATCAAAATGAAAATATAACTGATTTATTCCTCCGAATGTACCTCTTACAACTTTATCAATAGTGAAAAAATCACTATCTTCTTTTAACATATCATATAGTTTATCGTAATGAGTATATTGACCTTCATTTACAAAATAAGGTTTAGATATTAAAACTTTTGATTCTAGCATATTATTATCCTTCTGTAGCGTCTAAATTTAGTAAAACAAGTCTATCTGTGTTATTTCCATCCGCAACTGCCACACATTGATGTCCGTCTACATATATAATATCTTCAGGTTTTAAGTCTTGAGTAGCTGCCCAATATGTGTAAAATAATCTAAGATTTAACATTTGTCCTCTGGGGTCATTATACCCATCATAATAATATCTTAGTTGTGTATATAAAGGATAAATTGAATAGTTTCCGTATGGAACATCCTCATTATTTCTATAGTATGCCCATCCCGTGCTGCGTTCTATACGATTCGTATACCTAACCATAGCTGCTGCTGACGGTGTATAAATCCAAACTCCTCCTATTGTTGTGTATCCAAGTGACTGCTTTAAGCAAAAATTAGTATCTTCATTATACCAATAATCTTGTCCATTATGTGTAGAAGCGGTTAAATACACAAATCCTAGGTTACCGGAGCTTTCTACATCTCCTGTGTACATAGTTTGGTACACAGGCACTTTTTTATCTGTATTAACATCATCAAAAATTTTTAAACAAACTATTAAAGTTTTTCCATCTGATATAAACCAGTATTTAGTTATTCTATCTTCTGGGTCTCTAGTTAATAATCCTATTCTATCTGTTCTATTATAATCAACTCCGTGTACGTGACCTACAATACCACTTCTTTGTTGGCTTGCTCCCTCTTGACCATCTCTTGTGTCCATTCCGTCAAATTGAATAGGGCTTCCATTGGCTACTTTTGCAGGGTTAAAGTTTAATCCTAATTCATCGTTTTCAACTGCTGCAGATAATGGTTGTATAAATTTATACCCTGCATTAAATGCTACCATTGGTTGTCTTGTGTCTTTAAGGTATGGGTAAGGATGAGACCAAATAAATAAGTCTGTTTTTAAATCTGGGTGAGTAGATTTTAATACCCACCCCATAACAGAAGTTTCTCTAGATAAAATAGGAGCGTCTATAATATCATCTGATGTTATATCAACTGAATTAGGAGAATCATATAAATCTCTAATTTCATCTAAAGTTAAAACTCTATTCCATTGAGCCATATCAGTGTAAGTACCTTGTTGTCCATAAAATCCTGTTAGTTGATACTCATTTTCTGCTACAATATCATCAACTATATCTCTAAATACTGCATTTTTATTGATGTATAAAATCATCTCCCTTGTAACTGTGTCTAATGTCATTGTAAATAGGTTAAATTGAGTAGGGTCATAAGTAGAATAAGGTTTTAAATACTCATCGTTTGTTAAATCTGCTTCTAAGTCTTCAGTGAAATATACTATATTATTATCTCTATCTACATCTTTTATTTCCATTTTTTGGCAAGTAGTGTAAGACACTACTTTTTGTCCTACAACGTACATATCATCGTCATCTACTTTTACATAATCATCTCCAGCTTTGCCTCCAGTGTCTGTATTTACTCTTGTGTATCTAATTAAATCTCCTCTACTCTGGTCACTAGTATTACCTATAAAATAATAAGATGGAGTAAAATTAAAATATATATCTCTATCATCACAAGAGAAAATAGCCAATTTGTTTCTTATTCTATTTCTATATACATTAGGTCTGTCATACCACATATCTTTTGCCCAAAATGTTAAACTAAATTTTTTACTGCCTATTGTATCTGTTTCATCATTATTTCTTGCAAATTTGAACTCTCTGTAATATCTATGAGGCATAGAAGGAGCAACAGATAATTTATCATCATATTTTTGTTCGTCTACTTTAAATAAAGTAGTTTTATCTGTAGAAGCTGTTCTGGCAATATGCCCTGATTTGGTCTTAATATATCCATATTTTTCATACTTAGACATAACTTGCCATTGTGGGTCTGTAACTTCTTTAGTTTTTAAAGTAATAATATCACCATCTTGCCATTCTGTATCCCCGTTTGTAAGCGTAGTTTTGAATATACCATTATCATAAGCAACAGTAGCGTGAATATCGTCTTGGTCACCTGATACTGACCCAGAAACTGTGAAGACAGCATTGCCATCACTATCTTCTTCTTTATATTTTAAAGTCCAAGTTTCTGTTTCTGCTTTATCAGAATAAAAAGACAGGTCTTTTAAATACCCATTTCCTTTTGTATCATATCTAATATCATACACTGTAACCATTTGTGTTAAAAAATCATATAAATCTCTAAAAACCTGTGAAACACTTAGATTTTCTCCAATTCTATAAGCCATATATTCTCCTTATTTATATATGGCTATATCGTTAGTTATTTACTACGTTGTGGATTACCTCTCTTCCTTCTCTTGATGAAGCCCATTTAGAAATAACACTTCTATCCACAGTGTTAATGATAACATTTTCAGTTTTTTGAACAGGTTGTTTTCCTCCGTTGCTATCTCCTCCAGTATTCATCATTTTACCTACATTTTTTAAATTATTGGCTTCTTTAGCTGTTAATACATATTCACCTTTTTCTAATACTGCTGAAATTTCATTATCTTTTAGACCTCCTATTCCTGTTGGAGACGTTGTACCTACAATACCACCAGTATGATACTTAGTAGCTAAAACTGCTGCCATCTGAATGGCTCCCATTGTTAAAGACATTGCCATAAATGTATTTGCCAACGTTGCACCAAGCGCAGGGTTTGCTGTTAATGCACCGTATTCCATACCTAACTTCCACCCTGCCATAGCAGATGAAGCTGTATTCATAGCTATTTGAGCTATTTGCATTGCTTTCATAAGTCTTGCATAATCTTTGGCTTTAACCCAACCAGCTTGATACATTGCTGTAACTGTTTGAGTTAGTTGTTGTCCTAACATACTAGCTGCTTGAACAGCCATATTTAGCACAGCTTGATTTGTTTCTTGCTCTATGTGTTTCTTTTTCTCAGCATATAATTTTTGGATTTCTTCCTCTTTAGCCCCATATTTTCTTGCCATTTTTATTTTATCATTATAAAAAGCTTCTATTTCAGCTTTTCTTTTTTGATATGTACTTACTGTAGTAGCTCCATCCATACCAAAATAATTACCTCCTAAAGCTCCAAATGCCTTACTTTGTGCAGGATTCATCTTTTGGTCAAACATTCGCTGTTTTACCTTTTCAGCCTTTTGAGGAGGTAAAACATTAGATACTTGGCTATATCTTTGTCTACTTGCTTTGTAAGTATCATAATCAAACGCACCACCTACAGTAGAAAAATTAGAACCATATCTTACATTAGTATGAGGATTTTTAGCTGTTAAAGGTTTACTGATATATCCTGCTGCTTGATATTTCTCTTTTTTGGCTGCTATTTGTTTTTCATAGTCTAATTTTTGTTTTGTTAAAGCCACACTTTGTTTAGTTCTATTATTTACATCTTGCTCTAATTTTGCAATTTCTGCTTTTAATTGTCTAACTTGATTTACATATTGTCTTTTCTCAGCTTCTGTTTTTACTCCTCTTTGTCCTATTTCATTTAATGAAGCTAACTGAGCCTTTTTAGCTTGAATTGCTTGAATGTCTTTTGCATTTGCTTGTTCATTCTTTTGAATTATTGAGTTTATAAAATCTATGATTTGTCCATAATTACTTTTTACATCTTTTAATTTTAATTTATATTCAGTTAGTTTACTGTTAGATATTTTTAGTTTATTATTCATAACTTGAATTGTATTTGTAACTGCACTCAATTCATTTTTAACTTTTATTAAACTACTTTTTAGTAAATCAGCATTTATTACATCTCCATTAGCATTAGCCTCTTGTAATTTTTGTTTTAATTCTTGTTTTTCAGAAATTAAAAATTTAGCTCTATCAGTTAAATTTTTAATTTTTTCTTTTATTTCGTTATTAGTTATTTGTTCTACTGACATTTTAGTTAAAGTTAATCTTTGTTGTTTAACTTTATTATAGTATTCTGTTGCCATTTGTAGTTGCTCATTATTTAAAAACTTCATTTTGCTTAATACTACACTGATATCATTCGGATTGTATATACCAAATAATAAATCATTGCCAGTAAATGTAGTATGTTGTTGTAAACTTAATTTAAAAGCTTTTATTTGTTGTTGCATACGTGTGAAAGCTTTTTCATCAAACTTAGCCTCAAAGTGAATAATTTGTTTTTTTGTTTTATAATTCTCTGTAAACGTCAGTTTAGTCTTTCTTTTTTCCCACTCTAGTTGTTTGTTAATCATATCTTCCACAACTTTAAGTAATGCTTTAGCTTGTCCATTATCTTTAAACTCAGGAGTATTAGCAATTTTTAACTTTAGTCTATATAATTCTAAATAGGCTTTATGAACATCTTTAGTATGAACTATAGTTTGAAGAGAAGCCATATAATCTTTTTTAGCAGCTGCGTCCTTCATAGTACTTTCTGCTTCAAATGTTTTTAGTGCATTATCAAAAACTTTATTATATCTTTCTCTATCCTTAGCCTCTACTTTATCAATAGCTGTAATTAAAGAATTACTCATTGTAACTGCTAAATCTTTGTTTTTTTGTTTTAAAACATTTATATAAGCAATATATTTATCTACTTGAGAAAAATCTAATGTTACAGGCATAACTTCAGCTTTACTTTGCGATTGTGTTTTTTTAATTAACGCATTTAATTTATTTACTTCTACTTGTAAATTTTGATATGCTTTAATGGCAGAGTTTGAATAATTAGTAGTGCTTTGTAAAGCACTTCTGTATGCTGGTTGTAATTCAGCTATTTTAGCTTTTACTCCGTTTATTTGTACTTTTACTTCAGCCATTCTTTGTTTTAATTCTTCTCTCACAGGACTGTTTGTAGGGGCTGAATAAAAAGCAGTTTTAAAATCATTATATTTTTGTCTTAGATTATCTAATTGATTAGATAATACTTCCATTTCTTGACTTACTTTACTAAAATCTTGAGTAGCTTGTACCCCCGAATTGTATTGAGTTTTTGTCATACCCTGACCATTAGTAGAAGCATATAAAGCTTCTTTAGCCTTTAATACAGCTAATTGTTGTTTTTGTATAGCTAGTTGGTCTTCTAAAGCTTTTTTCTGTTTTAATAATTGGTCTTTTGTTTTATCATTAGTTTCTAATTTAATTTGATTATTTAATTTTTCTAATTCTGTTTGTTTTAATGTAATAGCTTTTAATTTTTCTTTTATGTTTAACTCAAAAGCTAACATTTGTTTTTTATATAATAATTGTTTATAATCATTTTTTACATCTTCAGGATTAACATTTCCGTTTATAGCATTAGCTCTTATTGTGTTTATTTTGTCGCTTAAAGCCTTATATTTTTGAACAGTTTCTTCTATTTGAGAGTTTAATGATTTTAAATCATTTTTTAATCCTTGTACACTTCTGTGAGATGAATCATTAAGCCCTGAATAAGCCGTATTTAGCTCTTCTACTTTTTGTTTATTAGTTTCAATCTCATCAGAGGCATAAGCAATGGCACCAGCTATTACAGTAAATGCTAATAACATAGGGTTTCTTGATAACACTGTCATTGCTACATTTAACCCTCTTGTAGCTACTGTGGCAGCAATCTCCGCTCTTGTCATATTAGATATAGCAGCAGTCAACGTTACTATACCAAAAGACAATCTACCTATTGCTGTAATACCGAACACTGATAATAATACTGCTCCCATAGCTGTAGTAGCCTTTTTAAACTTATCTACAAAAGTATCCCAATTATTAGTTAAATCAGTTAAAAATTTAGTAACTTTTTTTGCCCATTCATCTACTATCGGAAAAATTTTCTTAGTTAACTTATCAAAAGCCTCTGCTAAAGATATTGTCATTTTTTGCCAATTAGCCTCATATGATTGTGCAATTAAATCGGCTTTATTTAATTCCCCATCCACACCATCTTGTAATTTCTTTAAATGTTCAGCAAAAGCGTCTGCATTATTTCTAAGTAATGTAACAGTTTGTGCTGATAATATATTCATCCCTGATATAGCTGACTGAAACTCTTCATCTGTCATTGCTTTAAGTTTTTGTACTAAATCTATTAAAGCTCTATTAGAATTTTCTACTCCTGAGTTTAAACTCGCTCTAAACATATCTTGAGATACACCTACTTTCAGAAAAAATGATTGAACAGCTTCTGAATTATCTAAAGTAAGTGTTGTGAATTTCCTAATTTGTGTACCTATTGTAGAGGCGTTTAACCCTGCATTAGAGAATGCTATTGCCATTGCGTTTACAGCTTCTACTGATATGTTAGCTGCTTTAGCAGCTGCTAAAGCGTAGTTAGAAAAAGTATTTATATCTACTGTAGATAATCTAGACTGATTAGCCACATAAGCTAATTCATCTCCTAACTGTTCAATAGTGTGATTTTGTCCAAACACTTGTAAATATGTAATAATTGCAGAAGCAGAACTTTCTATAGTATCTCCAGTCAATTTAGCCATTTTCATTACAGCCTCAGTTGCTGAAGTAAGTTTATCAGCTTCTATACCTGCTCTCCCTAGAGCCATAGCTGCTTCTTCAATGTCTGGAATAAGTCCTCCATAAGTTTGTCCAAGTTTCATTAAACTTTGGTGAAGTTCTGTAGCTTTTTGAGTAGATATATCAAATACAGCTTCCATTGTTTTTATATTTTTATCAAAATCGAAAACAATACCTATCCCATTTTTCATTAACTGTAATACATTATTCATTGCAGAATATAGTCCCATATATACAACTGCTCTAAATGCCATTCCTTGAGCTAATTTTAAAGGAGAATTTTGATTTAGATTTGAATTAACTGCAATCAGCTCATTATTTAATTTACTTAAACTTAATGTGTTTTCATCAGTAGTAAATTTCATTTTTTTAAGGTCTGCTGAATATCTTTTTAAATCCTCAGAGTTTAATCCCCCATTAGAAACATTTATAGCATTATACAAACTTGTTTTGGCAGATTCTGCCTGTACTTTAAGCTCTTTATACTTAGTAAGTAATTTTTCAGCCTCTTTTATAGCTTCAGTATCTCCTGTTGCCATTCTAGACTTAATTCTAGCTTGTAATGTTGATATTTTTTGATTTATATTATTTAAAAATCTATCATAATCAGCAGCTAAATCTTTTGATGGTTTTAATTTAGACATAAATTGTTGTGCTTCTGTTTTAGCCTGTCTAACAGAGGCTATAACTTTTTGTAAATTTGTATCTTCATTTAGTATCTCTGCCTGTACTTTTTTTAGTGCTGAAATTTGCTCTTCTATTTTATCAGTACTTAATCCTAAATGTGCAGCATATTTAGCAGTTTCACCATCTATTTTTGCTATTTCTGCTTCAACTTGTCTGTATAATTCTACTTTTTTCTCTATCGCTTTAATATCTGCTTGAGTACTTTTTATAGTATCTTTATCCATAGTAGTAGGTTTTGATACTTTCATATTTAATAATTCTGGTTTATTTAATTTTTGAGCCATAGTATCTAATAATGTGTTAACATTTTCAATATCTTTTTCTAATTTAGAAAAATCTTTTTTTAAATTTACATTTAATTTTATTTTATTAAACTCCTCAGATAATAATTTAGAGGTAATTAACAATTCTTTAAACGCTTTTTCCTTTTCTTGAATAGAACTAGCATTCTCTACATTTGAAACCTTTGTAGCAAAATCATCTTTTATTCCTGTTACTTCTTTGGCTCCGTATACTTTAGAAAAATTGTTAATTTTAGTATTTCCTAACTTAGCTATTTCTTTAGTTCTTTGTACTAATAATTCCTCTTTTTTGTTTATTTTATCTAATTCTTTGGCTACTTCATTCTCTAATTTTAGCCTATCTTTTACTGATTTATTTAAAGTTTGATACTCAGAATTAAGTTTAATAGTAGTTTCTTTGTCTTTTAATTTAGACGCTACTGTTTTTAACTGACTTAATTCAGCTAATTTTTCATTCTTTAATTGCTCGTCTGATATTTTTAAAATTTCTTGCTCTATTCCTGCAAGTTTTTGAAGGTATTTGTAAGATAAATCTACATATTTATTCTTAACTTTATATTTCGTAGCAATATCAGCTAATAGCACTCTTTCTTTCTCTATGTCTGCTATAGATTTAGCTTGTTTAGTAGCGCTTTTTAATTTTTCTAACTCAGCTTTATATTGAGACTTAAGCTTTTCAGATACCAGTTCGTTTTCATATTTTTCTAATTTTGTAATATCTTTTAAAATTTTAGCTTTTTCTCTTTCAAATGCTATTATAGTTTTGATTTTGTTTTCTTGTTCAGCTAATTTTTTAGTTACATCAGTTACATTTAATTTTTCTTTACTTGTTAATGCTACTTTTAATTTTTGTAATTCTGTTGCTCTTCCTTTAGCTCTTCTACCATCTACTATATTAGTTATCTCTTGTTCTAATTTAGCTATTTGATTTAACAATGTCTGTCTCTTTTTTAGAATACTTACATCATCCGACACTTTAATTAAGCTTTTATCTGCTATTGTCTTATTATGTACTAAGTTTGGATTTTCTACGTCTTTAGTCACATAAGATTTAGTTTGAGCTATAGTACTTTTACTATTTTCTACTAATGCTTTATCAACATCAAGTTTAGGCTGTAATGTGTTTAATCTTTGT
>Ga0256843_1003759_pt1 | contig 10398 bp, 8 predicted proteins | sample AlvinellametaG_FD_191572 | JGI IMG/M metagenome (GOLD analysis project Ga0256843, IMG submission 191572) | Pompeii worm associated microbial communities from hydrothermal vent at the East Pacific Rise, Pacific Ocean - Alvinella | ecosystem: Host-associated > Annelida > Integument > Unclassified ... | reverse complement strand
CGGGATTCCTGCATCAGCCAGAGAATCAGTGCCACGATTCCGACATGAAGCAACAGTGAGATGAGTGTGGCTTTCGATAAACGTCCGATCGTCCTCTCCTCTCTCGTTCCCCGCCCTGACTTTTGACGATCGGGGTTAAATATATCATTGTATAATTCCCGAAATTATAGCCAAAGGGTGATGATGGGATATGAGAAGAGCATCGCGGCATTCGAGGAGGCTTATCGGTATATTCCCGGCGGAGTGGACTCTCCGGTCCGGGCGTTCGGCAGCGTGGGAGGGACGCCACCTTTTATCGAGCGGGGAGAGGGTCCCTACCTCTACGATATTGACGGCAACCGCTATATCGACTATGTGCAGAGCTGGGGTCCGCTGATCTTTGGCCACTGCGACGCCGAGATTGAGCAGGCGGTGGTCGAGACGGCCCGAAAGGGGCTCAGTTTCGGTGCGCCGACGACACTGGAGACCGAGCTGGCGCGGGAGATCGTGGAGCTCTTCGACGCGATCGACAAGGTCCGTTTCGTCAACTCCGGTACCGAGGCGGTCATGAGTGCTCTGCGTCTGGCCCGGGGCGCCACCGGCCGGGATGACATCGTCAAGTTTACCGGCTGCTACCACGGACACAGCGACAGTCTGCTGGTCCAGGCGGGCAGCGGCGCGGCGACCTTCGGTCATCCCAGCAGTCCCGGTGTACCCGAGGATCTGACCCGACATACGCTGCTGGCCACCTACAACGACATCGAAAGCGTCAAAGCCTGTTTCGAACAGAGTGAGGGGGGAGTCGCCTGTGTCATCATCGAGCCGATCGCCGGCAATATGGGGCTGGTTCCCGCCGAGGAGAGCTTCCTGCAGGAGCTGAGAGAGCTCTGTGACGCCCACGGGGCGCTGCTGATCTTTGACGAGGTGATGAGCGGTTTCCGCGCGTCGCTCAAAGGCGCCCAGGGGATCAGTGCCGTCACCCCCGATCTCGTGACGCTGGGCAAAGTGATCGGCGGCGGGATGCCGGTGGGAGCTTTCGGCGGGCGTCGGGAGATCATGAGCCGGCTCAGTCCCGAAGGCCCGGTCTATCAGGCGGGAACGCTGAGCGGTAACCCCGTGGCGATGGCGGCGGGTCTGGCCAGTCTGCGCAAGCTCAAAGCCGATCCGACGCTCTACGTGACGCTGGCGGAACGGGCCCGGAAACTGATGGCCGGATTCGAAGCGGCGGCCCAAGCCGAAGAGCTGCCGCTGGTGACCGAGGTCCGGGGGAGTATGTTCGGCTTCTTTTTCACCGATACGCCGGTGAAAAACTTCGATGACGCCAAACGGGGAGACAACGAACTCTTCAAGCGTTTTCACCGGGAGATGCTCGATCGCGGAGTCTATCTGGCCTGCTCCAGCTATGAGACCGGATTTGTCTCCACGGTGATCGACGACGCGCTGATCGACGAGACGATCCGCAAAGCCTACGAAGCGATGCAGGCGATCAGTGATGCGCGATGAGTGAACAGGAACCGAAACTCAAAAAGGTCGTCGAAGCCGCCGACGGCCTCAGCCTGGGGATCTCCATCGTGGTGGCGGTGCTGCTGGGGGTCGGGATCGGGATTGGTCTGCAGAAGTTGACCGGCAGCGGCTGGACGATCTGGATCGGGATTGTCATCGGGGTCGGTGCGGCCCTGCGCAATCTGCAGATCGCCTACAAAAAACAGAAAGCCTCCCTGGACGAACTGGCCGACGATCCCCGCTACAAGACCCGGCGCTTTGACTACGAAGGCGACGACGATTGATGAGACGGTTGCTTCTGACGCTGAGTGCGGGGGCGCTGCTTCTGCTTCTGCTGACGCTGTTGACGCCGGATCGTTCGATCCTGCTTAGCGCCCAGGTGGGCTACTGGAGTGCTGTGCTGGTGGTTCTGGCATCGTTTGGCAGTTATCGACGGATGGTGCGAAACCGTCTGGCCGCCGGGATGGTCCCCGATACCGGGGCGGATCGCGACACGATCGATCGGCTGGAGGATCCTTATGATCTTTACCGTGAAGAGGAGCCGCCTTCGGTCGGGGAACGTTCGGTGAAGGAGACGATCCGGGAGGAGAAAGCCCGGTTGAAGCGAAACCGCCGTTCCGCTCTGGCGACGGCCCGGGATGCGGTGCCGGCTTTTTCGCTCTGGCGGCTGGGCGCCTATGCGGTACTGGTGCTGGGCTTTTTCGCGCTGCGGGGAGCGGGAATGCTCCATCTGGGCGCCTATCTTCTTTCTCTGGGGCTGCCCATCGTCCTGGCGGTCTGGAGTCTGATGCGCACAGAGGAGCGGCATGCTTCGGAGGCTTAAACGACCCGGATACTGGATCGTGCTGCTGGCGGTTCTGAGCGTCTACTTCTACCACGCCTATCAGGAGAATCAGAAACGGCAACGCCGGGAAGCGCTCTTCGCCTTCTATCGCAGTTACGGCGCGTCGCTGATGGGGGCGCTGCGGGAGGGGAATCTCAGCGGGGTCCAGAGCCTCTTCGCACCGCAGAGACATCGGAAGATTTCGCTGGAGGATATCGCAATGTTTGTCAGTACCCTCCATCTGGATAAGAGTCCGGGCAGCGAGTGGGAGAGCTGGGAGGATCGGGAAGGCAACGTCACACTCCACGGATCACTCAATCTGGAGCGCAATGTCAGCTACCCGATCGATATGATGATCGTCCGGGAGGGGAACCGGCTCCTGCTGCGTCGGGTACGCGTCGGCTCCCGGACTCTGGAGCTTCACACCGAGGGATTTCCGTTTAACGCGGAGGAGAATCGAACGCTCCTCCCCGCCGGCGTCTCCCGATAATCTTTCCGTCCGTTTTTCTCTCTGCCGGATAGACTCTGGATCCGGTTTCCGCTCCGGATCAACCAAACGATCTATCGGCCTCCAGCTTCTCCATCAGCTTGTCGTGATATTTTGGAGACGGTTTTTTCGATCTGAAAACAGCGGACGATACTCCCGGACGCGGCTGAGGCGTCTCAGTCGTCGCGGTGGGGAACGACGGTGATCGTGTCGATATAGAAGGGGATGTCGGTATCCGGATCGATCTGGAACCAGACGGTGTCGTTCTCGTCGGCCCGGCTGTAGACGCCGGGAATCCGGATACGGCGGTAGGCGTCGGTGGTGAGTTGGGACGCGGTGACCGTGACGGCGGGGGTGTCGGAGCCCTCCACCCCCATGCGCAGCACGACCGCGTCGTCGGCGGGGCGCGGGCGCTCGGCGCTGAGGCGGAGCGAAGCGTAGAGGTCGTAACGTTTTTCATCGGCGGGAAGGAGACGCTTCATCGGCGCCTGGATCGCCCAGGGGGCTTCATCGCCTTCGACGGCGTTCATCCGGACGACATAGCGGTAGGGACTGCGCGGGTCATAGGCCATGACGGCGTCCCGGTCGTAGAGATCGAAGGCGCGGAGGCGGAAGATATTGGACGGGCCGTCGTGGGGCAGGGCGATGAGCCGGTCGACATAGAGTCGCCTGATCGGTGAGGGGTCATGTACGTCGGCTTTGTCCGGCGGTGAGAACCAGACGCCCATCCCGACGTCCCGGGCGGGGACCGGGGTGGAGGAGAGCTTGATCAGATGATAGGCTTCATCCCCGAAACGATAGAGCGGGTAGCTTTGCCAGTCGCTTCCCTCGACGCCGGCTTTGAACGCGTCGATATCGCTCTGCGGACCGAAGCCGCCGTCGCGGTTGACGGTGACGCGAACCAGACCGAAGAGATCCCACTCCCCCTGTGCGTCGGGCGGGAAGATGGTCTGGAAGCCCGCCTGGATCCCCCAGATCCCCACGCCGCTGCCGTCCTCCTGTTCATCGACGCTGTCGCCGGTGATCGACGCGGCCCGGGTGTCGGAGGCGTTGGCGTCGTAGAGGAGGGTAGCGTCGGCGAGCTGAAAGCCCAGCTCCTGGAAATCGATACACTCCTCCGGGCTTTGGCGCAGAAGATCACAGCCGTCCCGGGGCGCGACGGAGGGATGTCGCAGCATCGAGAGAATGGCGGCGAAGCTGCCGGAGCTCTCTCCGTAGTTTTCGGCACCGATCTCCCGGACGACGGCTTTGACCCGTCGCAGGCGCCGCCGGTAGGCTTTGCGGGTCCGGTCAGGCCAGCGATCGCCCGCTTCTTCCATGAGGAGACCGTGGTTGAGGAGCATGACGAGATCGACGCCGAGACGTTCGGCCCGGACGTGGCGGCAGAAGCGTGGATGCGTTCCGTCGCACGCTTTGGCCTCGGCCCGGCGCATCATCCGGTCCGCGTCGATGAGGAAGTCGGCGTTGAGGTAGGGGAGGGTGATCCGGGTATTGGTGAAGATCCGGTTGGCTGGATTCTGCGCGGCGGAGCGGTGCAGCGCACGGATATAGCGGTAGAGAATCGGCCCGGCTTCGGGACCGTAGTAGCCGTCGCAGAATTGACGGACCAGCGCATCGCCGTCGAGACCGGGATCCCAGAGCAGGCGTCCGTAGACCCAGGCGTGCAGAGCGGCGAAGCTTCCGTAGCGGGTCGAGTAGCTGTCCTGGAGGAAGATCCCTTCGACCGCCCCGATCCGATCGAGACGTTTGAGAGTCTTGATCATGGGATAGATCGTCGGAAGCGGTTGGTAGTATCCGCTGAAGTTGGTGCTGTAGAGCCAGACCCAGAGGTGATCGGTGACGCGGCGCCAGTGTTTGAGATAGGTAAAGTATTTCCGGTTGTACTCCCCCCGGTCGATCGCCCGGGCCCAGTCCAGCTCGATCGGAGAGACATTGACCCCGGCGTTGTCGGGCAGGGTGAGACCGATCGGCGGTTTGAGGCTCCAGAGATAGGCCTGCGCCATGACACGGAGACGGGGAAAGCGCTCCGCGGTCCGTTCGGCGGTTCGCCGCACCAGCTCCACCAGCGGAGCGCTGTCGGCTTTGTGCTCTCGGGCGAAATCGCGTACGTCGGGATCGTCGCTGCGCCCGCTGCCGTCGATGTGTTCGATCTGGGCGTAGGTGAGCAGCTTTTTCTGGGGACGGCCGTATCCTTCGCGGTTCATCACGTGGCGGATGGCGGCGACGGCCCGGTCTGTAAGCTCATCGTCGAGGGGATTGTCGTAGCCGATATCGAGGACGGAGTCGAAATCGACGCCCCAGCCCTGGCGTGCTTTGAGCATCCGGGTAAGGTTTTCATCGGGATTGCGGGCGTGACGGTGGCCCAGCTGTCCGTTGAGCATCAGTCGCGCTGCGAAGACGGCATGGGGATTGTCCCCGCCCTCCGGAGCGAAGAGCTCCCGGTAGAGGAAACGGGGGGTGTGCTCTTCGTCTGCATCGGGCAGAGGAATCCGGGAGAGGTGGCCTCCGGGTGTACCGGGATCATCGATGCTGTACCATTCCCATCCGGCGTAGTCGCGCAGATAGTTATAGACGCCGTAGAGGGTTCCACGGGGGGTTGCCCCCGCAATCAGAAGGTCATCATTGCGGACCCGATAGACATATCCGTCATCTCCCAGAGCTTCATGGTCCGGTTTGCGGCCGAACCCCTTGATTCCGTGATAGCCGATCAGGAGCGTCGCGCCACTGTCGGGATCGTAACGGTGGACGACGGGGATGGTGGCGTGGAGGCTTTTGCCGAGAAATTTCGCCAGCTCCGCCGCGGCGAAGCGTTCGGCGGGCGGAGCCCCGTCGGGCAGATAGATTTGCGGGGTCCCGCCGTCGGCGCGGAGCAGCGCGGGAATGCAGAGGAGCAGAGAGAGGAGAGAAGCGCGCAGTGACATGATCGATCCTTTTGTTTCTTTGAAGACTTGTTTCATAAATATAGAGCAATTATCATTACTTTATGGGTAATGGATCACATATTACAAAATAATACCCAAAGATTCTTCAGATTTTTGTATCATTCCCGGCCCGTTGACTCTGAAATACGGCGAACTCTTCTTCAACTCCTTCGTGGTACAATCGGCGAAAAAAAGGGGATCGATGGCCTATGATCTGAAAGAGAAACTTGTCGTTGCCATCTCCTCCCGGGCGCTCTTTGATCTCGAAGAAGAAAATCGTCTCTTCGCCCGCAAGGGGCTGGAAGAGTACTACCGTTACCAGATCGCGCACGAAGATCATATCCTGGAGCGGGGTGCCGCCTTCGGCTTCGTCAAAAATCTCCTGCGGATCAACAAATACTTCGACAACAAACTGATCGAGGTGATTGTCCTCTCCCGAAACAATGCGGCTACCGGATTGCGGATCCGACGCTCTATCGAGCATTACGACCTGGATATTGATCGGGCGGGCTGGACGGCGGGACGACCTATCAGCCGTTATCTGAAGGCCTTTGATGTCGACCTCTTCCTCTCCGCACACGAGGAGGATGTACAGGAGGCGATTGACGCCGGTGTGGCGGCGGCCCGGATCATTCCCCGCAAGTACAAAAAGCGCAAGCGCAAAGATGTGCGCATCGCCTTTGACGGGGATGCGGTACTCTTCTCCGACGAATCCGAAAGAATCTACAAGAAAAAGGGGCTTGAAGCCTTTTTGAAGCATGAGCGTAAAAACGCCAAAAAACCTCTGCCCGAAGGGCCCTTCGCCAAGCTGCTCAAGGTGATCTCCCGGATTCAGGAACGCTTCCCCATGGAGAAAGCCCCCATCACCACAGCGCTGATCACGGCCCGGAACTTCTCGACCTTCGAGCGGGTGATGCGAACCTTTGATGCCTGGGGAGTTCGGGTCGATGAGGCGTTTTTCCTGGGCGGAGTGGAGAAGCGCCGGGTGGTGGAGGCCTTTGGGGCGGATATCTTCTTCGATGACCAGGATGTGCATCTCAAAGGGACCAGTCGCAAGACCCCCAGCGCCCGGGTCCCCTATCGACGAAAAATGAAGCGGGACGAGAAAAAGGGAGGGAAAAGGCACACATGAACGGAAAAGACAGAGTCTTTCGGGAAGCTCCGGGCAAGCAGTTCGAATTTGACGAGACCGTCGCAGCAGTCTTCGACGATATGCTCAACCGTTCCATTCCTTATTATGAGGAGGTGCTGGCGCTGATCGTCCGTCTGATCCTCTCGCGCCGGGAGGAGCGGCTTCGGGTGCTCGATCTGGGCTCTTCGACCGCCCGTCTGCTTCTGGAGCTGCACAATGCGGCAACCCGTCCGATGCGGCTGCGGGGGGTGGACAACTCCCCGGCGATGATCGATCGGGCACGGAAGAAGTGTGCCGCCTTCGGCGCGGAGGAGATCGAACTGATCGAGGGAGATATCCTGGAGTTGCCCATCGGAGAGGAGGATGTAGTCGTCGCCAACTATACGCTGCAGTTCATACGCCCTCTGGAGCGGCCCGCCCTGGTCCGGCGTATCTATGAAGGCTTGAGTCAGAGCGGAGAATTTTATTTCAGTGAGAAAGTGGTCTTTGAGGATCGCCGTCTGGACAAGGCGATGATCGACATCTACTATGAGTATAAACGCCGCCAGGGCTACAGCGATTATGAGATCGCCGTCAAACGTGAAGCACTTGAAAATGTCCTGATTCCTTTTACAATCGATGAGAACATCCGTCTCTGCCGCGAGGCGGGCTTCTCCCGGATCGATACCATCTTTCAGTGGGCCAATTTCGTCACGTTCCGGGCCCGGAAATAGTCACATATTCACGATTCCCATCTTTTGGACTATATTTTTTAATAGGAGTTTTTCACGGGTTATTCACGCCGTGAATAGTTCACAAAAGGGACGAAAAAAGAATAATTTTCCTTTTACATAATCCTCCCAATCGATGCAGAATGTGAGAGAGTCAGATCCGGATTGTTGATGAAAACAACCATAAAACGGTATCTGTGGATATCTACAGAGGTTAGATGCACCTCTGTCGGCTTCTCAAAAATCCTCCATCTTGTATTATTGTTACTTTGGGTATAATCCTTTCCAAAATTTTGACTATTCACATAAGAGAACGGAAGGATGAATCATGAAATGGAGTCCCAGCAGCTGGCGTGAATTTCCTATCAAGCAGCAACCCACCTACGAGGACCGGACGCTTCTGGAAGCGGTCGAGAAAGAGCTGAGCAGTTATCCTCCGCTGATTTTCGCCGGGGAGGCCCGCAATCTGCAGCGGGATCTGGCCAAGGTGGGTCGGGGAGAGGCTTTCATCGTCCAGGGAGGCGACTGTGCCGAGAGTTTTGCCGCGTTCAACGCCGATACTATCAAGAATCTCTTCAAACTGATTCTGCAGATGTCGGTCGTGATGACCTACTCCAGCGGGAAGCCTGTCGTCAAGATCGGCCGGATCGCCGGGCAGTTTGCCAAGCCCCGCTCCAGCGACTTCGAAGAGATCGACGGTGTGAAGCTTCCCAGCTATCGCGGTGATATCATCAACGACATCGCTTTTACCGAAGCGGCGCGCAAGCCCGATCCCCGACGGATGCTCAAGGCCTACAACCAGTCGGCGGCGACGATGAACCTGCTGCGGGCCTTCTCCCGGGGCGGTATGGCGGATCTCAATCAGGTCCATAAGTGGAACCTGGATTTCATCAAGGACCATCCGCTGGGACAACGCTACGAAGAGCTGAGCTGTCAGATCGACAAAGCGATGAAGTTTCTCGCTGCGGCGGGGATCACCAGTGAAACCGCACCGCAACTGCGCCAGACCACGGTTTATACCTCTCATGAAGCGCTGCTGCTCAACTATGAAGAAGCATTGACCCGGATCGACAGTCTGACCGATCAGTGGTACAACACTTCGGCCCATATGCTCTGGATCGGGGACCGGACCCGGGATCTGGACGGTGCGCATATCGAGTATTTCCGCGGTATTCGCAACCCTATCGGCTGCAAGGTGGGGCCCAGTATGCAGCCGGATGAACTCGTCGCCCTTATCGAGAAACTCAATCCCGAGAATGAAGAGGGACGGCTCAATCTGATCGTCCGGATGGGGGCCGACAAAATCTCCGAACTCTACCCGCCGCTGCTGCGGGCGGTCAAAGAAGCGGGCAAAAATGTCGTCTGGACCATCGATCCGATGCACGGCAATGTAGAGAAGACCGCGACCGGTTTCAAGACCCGGGACTTCGACAATATCCTCTCGGAGGTGCGGCAGTTCTTCGAAATTCATCAGAAGGAGGGGACTGTCGCCGGCGGGATCCATCTGGAGATGACCGGAGAGAATGTCACCGAGTGTACCGGCAGTACCTCCAGCCCCATTACCGCCGATAAACTGGCCGACCGCTATCACACCCAGTGCGATCCCCGGCTCAACGCCAACCAGGCTCTGGAACTGGCCTTCATGATCGGGGAAGAGTTCTGAGCCTCTGCGGGGAGCGTACGCAGTCATCAGATAAAGTCGATGGTCAATAGTCGACTGCTTTACGATGCCCTATCGACCCCGGACTCCGATCCGGGGCTCACAGTCTCGTCAAACTCTTAGGGGCGTCTCTGAGCGTGGATTCCGGCTTTCGCCGGAATGACGGGAATCCTCGTTTTCCATTCCAGGCTTCAAGCTTCAAGCTTTTTTATCCTTCTTTTCTCCATCTTTCTCTTTTGGCGGAGCAATGATGAAACGCACGGTCCCTTCTTCGTAGCGATATTCGAATATCAGACCGTGAATATCCAGGATGCTTTTGACGATGTAGAGCCCCAGTCCCAGACCGCTTCGTGAGGCGTGAAAGGGAGTGAAGTACTGTTCGATCGGCTCACGAAGCGCTTCGCCCCGGTTGCTGATGATGATTCTCGGTTCACTGATAAGGATATCGACGTGACGGTCTTTGGAATATTTGATTCCGTTGTCGATGAGGTTTTTGATCGCCAGGGTCAGGAGTTCGAAATCGGCCCGAAGCGTAAAATCTTTTCGGATGACGGTATGGAGATGTCTGCCCGGGTCATCGAGCATCAGCATATCGATACTCGCTTCGAGGATGTCACTGGCTTTGTAGGGACGGAAATCGGGTTGGAAGTTTTTGGAACTGATCTGCTCGACCTTGGCAAATTCGTCGATCAGAAGATTGAGGCGTTGAAAAATGGCGTGAAAACGCTGACGTTTTCGCGGATCGTCGATCATCTCCGAAAGGAGCCGCCCTTTGGCGATGGGGGTTTTGAGCTCGTGCATGATGGCTCGGAGCATCAGTTGCCGGGAGCGCAGCAGATCACGAATGGTCTGGACCGCCTGATCGAAGGCGTTGGCGACGGCGGCGATTTCGTCTTTGCGGTCGCTGTGACAGTCGATATCCAGATCTCCCCGGGAGAAACGGATGATTTTGCGCCGCAGTTCACCCAGCGGTCGGATAGAGCGGACGATCCAGAGATAGAGGATAATCAGCAGGCCCAATGCACTGACGAAAGCCAGGGCAAGTTCCAGGGGAAAGCGGGGGCGGTTCATATTTTCCAGAACCAGCTTGAAGCGATCATTGTTGATCAGGATGTATCGGTGGAGTTTGACATGGACGATCTGAAATTTCTTTTTTTCCCCTTCCGGGCCGATCAGCCGTTTG
>Ga0256843_1003758_pt1 | contig 10398 bp, 7 predicted proteins | sample AlvinellametaG_FD_191572 | JGI IMG/M metagenome (GOLD analysis project Ga0256843, IMG submission 191572) | Pompeii worm associated microbial communities from hydrothermal vent at the East Pacific Rise, Pacific Ocean - Alvinella | ecosystem: Host-associated > Annelida > Integument > Unclassified ... | reverse complement strand
TAGAAGTGAAAATCGCTAAAATCAATGAGCAAGATCAAAAGATCTCTCTTAACAGAAAAACTCTTTTAGAGTCTCCAGTAGATAAATTTGCTAAGACTCATAAAGTAAACTCTGTTGTTAAAGGTACAATCCGTGACATTAAAGATTTCGGAGTATTTGTTTCTTTAGAAGATGGTGTTGATGCACTTATCCGTGATGAAGATTTAGCTCCACTTAACAAAGAAGAGTTAGAGATTGGTCAAGAGATTGAAGCAGCAGTTGCAAACATTGATACTCGTCGTGACCGTATTCGCCTTTCTGTTAAAAAATTAGATTACATTAAAAATCAAGCAATGCTTGAAGAGATTAATGATAATGAGTCACACTCTCTAGGTGACTTAATTAAAGACAAATTGAAGTAAGTCTCTTTGTAGATGCAAAAGATAATGAAGTGGTTCGCTCCTATTTTTACATTAGGAGTGTTGCTCTTCATTGTCATTTTTTTAGTCTCTATAAATTCGGATGAAGGTATAGAGACTCAAAACAAACCCCTTGAGTTAGAGAAACAAAAACATTCAAATCAACCAGAAAAACTTTGGTTGAATCATCTCTATAAAACCAAGAAAGAGGGTTACTTTTATCCTGTTAACGAGATCTATCTTAAAGTAGATTTAGATGAAAAAATAACTAAAACTATAACCTACAAACTGTCAGCTTTTATTAAAGATCCTTATCAACTTTTCTGTCTAAAAGAAGAGCTGAAAAATCATGGTCTGAAATATTTCTTAAAAAAAGATAGAAGCGGTTTAGAATTACTTATTTATTCACAAAATGTTGATAAATTACACTCACTTGTTCGAGTGTTGAAAAACTACAAAATTTCGGCTCAAATTAAGCCATATAAAGAGGATTAAAATGCAAAAATATACAGTAGTAGTATGTGACCATATTCATGAAGCTGGTCTGAAAATGCTAGAGGAAGATGAAGCCATTAACTTTGTAATGGCAGCTGATGTTGATAAAAAAGAGCTTGTAGAGAAGATTATTCCTACTGCTGATGTAGCGATTACAAGAAGTTCTACAGATGTTGATGAGTTCTTTTTAGCTCACGCAGACAGATTAAAGGCAATCGTTCGTGCTGGTGTTGGTGTTGATAATGTTGACATTCCTGGATGTTCTAAAAAAGGTATCATCGTTATGAATGTACCTACTGCTAACACTATTGCTGCAGTAGAGCTTACTATGACACATATGCTTAGTTGTATGAGAATGTTCCCATACTCTCATGACCACCTTAAAAACCAGAGAATCTGGAAGCGTGAGAAGTGGTACGGGTATGAGCTTAAAGGTAAAAAGCTTGGTGTTATCGGTTTTGGTAACATTGGTAGCCGTGTTGCAAAACGCGCAAAAGCTTTTGAGATGGATATCGTTGCATACGACCCATACATTAACCCTTCAAAAGTAACTGATCTTGATATGACATATACAAAGAACTTTGATGATATCTTAGCTTGTGATGTTATTACGATCCATACGCCAAAAAACAAAGAGACTATTGACATCATTGGTGAAGAAGAGATCGCTAAGATGAAAGATGGTGTAGTACTTGTAAACTGTGCGCGTGGTGGTCTTTACAATGAAGATGCACTTTACAATGGTCTAAAAAGCGGTAAGATCCGTTTTGCTGGTATTGATGTATTTGTAAAAGAGCCTGCAACTGATAACAAACTACTTGATCTTGATAACATTGTAGTATCTCCTCACTTAGGGGCCAATACTTATGAGTCTCAGTACAACATCGGTACACAAGCAGCGGAAAATGCAATTGCTGCAGCTAAAGGCATTGCATATCCGAATGCTATGAACTTACCTATTGATGAGAGTAAAATCCCTGCATTTGTAAAACCATTCTTAGAGATGGGCCAAAAGATAGGTTTCTTAGCATCTCAGATCAATAAATCTAAAATCGTATCTATCAAAGTAAGTGGAAACGGTGAGATTGGTAACTATGTTGACTCTCTAGCTACATTTGTAACAGTGGGGGCAATGAATCATTCAAGTGAAACTATCAACTATGTAAATGCTGACTTTGTTGCAAAAGAGAAAGGCATTGAGATTGAGTCTGAAAACCTTGGTGATTCTCAAGTGTATAAAAACCTAATCACAGTGAAACTTACAACAAACGAAGGTACAACTACTATCTCTGCTACTATCTTTGATGATGGTGTTCAGAGAATCGTATCTATTGATGGTTTTGATAATGAGGTAGCGATCAAAGGTGATATGATCCTTTTCAAAAACTCTGATGTACCAGGTGTAATCGGTAAGGTAGGAACTATCCTTGCAGAAAACAATGTAAACATCTCAGACTTCTCTCTTGCGCGTAACGACAAAAAAGAGGCACTTGCTGTTATCTTAGTAGATAGCCCGGTAAGTGACAAAGCTCTTGAAGAGTTAGAATCACTAGAAGCTTGCAAAAGCGTTAGCTACGCTCGTTTATAATCCCTCTTTATAACTACTCTCTTTTTGAGGGTAGTTCATTTTAACTTACTACTCTATTTTCACTTTTCTTTTTTAATCTTTTTACTATTCATATTTTTATTATAATAAATCGTTTTATAACATCTATTTTTTTATATCTATTCATGGGAATTTATATCTGTTTTCAATCAAAGCAAATGGTGCTCATTAAAACCTTTAAAGCTAAGGCTAGAGACTTTTTATAATGAAGTTAAGGGGTAAGGGTAGGGTGACATACAAAAGCTACTAGATAGCTTTTGTATTATCCATAAGAACTGGAATGAAGATAAGTGATACAATAACTGCTGCCACTGTACCAGAAATAAGTGCAACTCCAAGTCCACCAAAGATAGGATCACTTGCAAGAAGGGCAGAACCTAAGATGATGGCAATGGCTGTGAGCATAATAGGTTTTGCACGCGTAGCACTTGCTATGGCAATAGCACGGCGTTTCTCTATACCTTTTTCTTCCATCAGTGACTTGGCAAAGTCGATGAGTAAGAGTGAGTTACGTGAGCTAATTCCCATAAGAGCAATAAACCCAATCAGTGATGTAGCTGTTAGGAAGAAGACATTTACTGTTACCAAATCTGCTACCCAGTGTCCAACAATAACACCGATGATAGAGAGAAAACTTCCAGCTAGTACTATACCACTGATAGCAAATGATTTGTAATAGATTACAAGTAGGAGATAGATCAGAATAAGTGCAGCAATAAATGCAGCCCCTAAATCTCTAAAAGTATCAAGTGTTACTTTCATCTCTCCGTCCCAACGAATTAGGTACTCTTTACCTGTTTTCTTATCTTTAAGATTTAAGTCAAACATAAATGTTGTTATACCAGGTGCTTTTGTAACTTCATACCCATGCTTAGAGAAGTAGTCAATCATCATCTCACGGGCTTCTAAAAGTGGATATACCTGTGATTCCATATCTGTCTCAGCAATTACATTGACCATAGTACGAAGATCTTTATGATAGATAGTCGGTGTTGATTTTACTTTTACAATCTTAACAATTTCTGTTAATGGTACCATCATACCTTGTTTATTCATAAGATATAAAGATGATAGTTTTGTACTCAATGCATCTAAGGTAGAGTTTGAGAGTCTTTTAGAATCTCTACTGAGTGAGACAAAGATACCAACTTGGTCATTGATCTCAATAGTGTTTTTAACAGCTACTTGCATACCTTTAAAAGCAAGATAGAGAATATTTTCTACTTGCTCAACTGTTAATCCACTTTTTGCAATTTTATCTTTTAAAGGAACAAGTTGGTATCTGTCATATGGTGTTTCACTCATAATGTCTACATCAACAAGTTTTGGAGTCTTTTTCAAAATATGTGCAACATCATGAGCAACTTTAAGAACATCAGGATTTTTGTCTCCATATACTTCTACAGCAATAGAAGCTAATGTTGGAGGCCCTGATGGCATTTCAATAAATGAAATATTTGTTCCTTTGACTAATGGCGTACATTCTTTTTGTATCTCTGGACGTAATCTATGTACCATTGTAAAAGATTTCTCTTCACGTTCATGCTTGTCTGTAAGATTGACTACAATCTCTGCAAAGCGCTCACCCTGTTTAAGAGCACTACCTTTGACAAGACCTGCATAGTCAAGTGGTGCACCTTGTGCTAAAAAAGTTTCTACATCTGTAACTTCTTTCTCTTGTGTGAGCTTATCTACTACACATTGTGATACAGCTTTTGTCTGTTCTATGGAACTACCGGCAGGTGTTGTTACATATACATTGAATGTATTTGCACTTTTTCCTGGTAACATCTTTGCCATTACAACTTTCGTTGGAAGCATCATTATACTTGCTACCAATGCAACAATAACAGCAACAATGACAAATACTTTTTTGGAAGGAGTGTTTAAAATATTAAATACAAAGTTTTCAAATTTTTTACCTTCGTGGTGATGGTGTGGCATTATTTCTCCTCCTTGTTGGTATGGTTAGTATGCTGATGTGCACCATCCTCTTCACGTTTGAGTAGTTTTCTACTAAGGTATGGTGTAAATATATAAGCAACTATTAAAGATGCCAGAAGTGCTACTGGAACATTTTGTGGAATAGGTTTCATAAACTCTCCCATCATTCCTCCAACGAACATCATTGGTACCATTGTTAAGATGATTGCGAGTGTCGCAATATTTGTTGGACGACCAATTTCATCAGTTGCTTTGATAAGAAGTGTGTCCATATCTTTGTGCTCACTGTCATGTGAGTGCAGATGTCTGTGAATATTTTCAATAACAATAATCGCAGCATCCACAAGCAGACCAAGAGAGAGCAAGAATGCAAAGAGCGTAATACGGTTGATAGTCTGATCTGTCATATATGCTACAAAGAGTGTAATAGCTAAGATAGCCGGTACTGTAAATGTAACGATGAGCGACTCTTTCCATCCAAGGAAGAAGATCAGCATTACAGCAATAATTGCAATAGTGATAACAAGGTGGTGAACAAGTTCATTGACAGCATCATCTGCACGTACACCATAGTCTCTTGTGATTTTATAATGAATACCGAGTGATTCAAGATGTTTTTTGTTTTTTTGAAGCATTTCTTTGACATCATTTGAAACAAAGACCGCATTTGATCCTGCGAGTTTAGAGACTGTGAGTGTCATCTGTTTTGTTTGTAAAATGCCATCTTTCTCTTTCATAGTTAAAAGGGCACTTTGTTTATTTTGAAAATCAATACCATCTGTAACTTTGGCTACATCACGTAGATATATAGGACTACCCATATATTGCGCTATGATAATATTTTGTACATCCTCTACACTCTCTATAGCATTTTTGATTCCAAAAACAACTATTTTATTTTCTTTAGTTGGTGTATCAACTGCTGGAGCAATTTTTGCAATAGCTTGAATACCTTGCATGATTTGACCTAAAGAGATGTGATAACCTTTTAGTTTTGCAAGATCAACTTCTACATTGTACTGCTCTTTATGTGCACCTTTGAGAGTAGTTTTAGAGACATTTTCTATTTGGCTGATATCACGCTTGAGATTCTCAACAGTCTCAAGAAATTTAACATAGGGAATATCTGTATTTTTATCTCTCCAAAATGCTATGGTAACAATTGGAATATCTATATCTATGTCAAAAGGTTTTACAAGTGGCTGCATAATGCTCTTTGGCATTTTGTCCATATTTTGCATAACTTTATCGTAGAGTTTAAGGTTAGAGATCTCACGATTTTGACCAATGTAGTACATAACATTTACAATAGCTACATTTTCCATACTCATAGAGTAGATATGTTCTACACCTTTAATCTCACGCAGTTTTTGCTCAAGTGGATCTACGATGACCTTTTCAACCTGTTTTGGACTCATCCCAGGAGCAACAACAATAACACTACCACCACTGATGGCAATTTGAGGGTCTTCTTCACGTGGCATTACCTCAAGAGAGATATAACCAAGTACGAGAAGAAATATAGCCAATAGTGCAGTCAGTGGATTATATAAAAATGCTTTTGCAAGCTTTCCTGCATAATCTGTGACTTTAATATGCGATAAATCTTTTTCTTTCATTTTAGTCTGCCTTTATATCAACAGTTGCGTACATTCCAGGAAAAATTTTGCTGTTATGGTTTTTGTTAAAACTTACTTTGATTTTAAATGTATGTGTCATCGGGTTAGAACTTGGAATGATGGCATTTACTTTACCGATAGTTTTAAATCCTATTGATGGGATTTTTACAAGAACTTTTTTACCATAAGCAATTTTATCCAGGTTACTTTCACTGATCTCTGCAAGGATTTTTAGGTTTGAGAGGTCTGAAAGGATGATAGCTGGCATACCAGGCATAGCCATCTCACCAACTTTTATGTTCTTCGCAACAACAACCCCATCATTGGGTGCTCTGATGATGAGATATTTATACTGATTTTCTACCTCTTGAAGTCTTGCTTTTGCGATGTTGATCATATCTTCAAGATTCTTTGCAGCCAGTTCAAGGTTTTCAACTTCGTATTTTGAAACCATGTCTTTTTGTAAAAGACGCTTATGACGCTCTAAGTTGATTTTAACATTGTTATACTGGTTTTGGTACATCTGCAGTGAGAGCTCAGCTTGACGTTTTGCTGAGTCTATCTCACGAGAGTCAATAGTATAAAGAATCTCTCCACGTTTTACTTTTTCACCTTCACTTACATTTACATTTGTTACAAATCCCATAAAACGGCTTGTAATCATCTTCTGGTTGTCAGATATGACACTTCCTGAAAGTGTTAAGACTTCGGCCATAAGGGAAGCTCCAAGAGCCAGTATTAGTAGTAGTTTTTTCATCTATTTATCTCCATTTGCTATTTTTTCAAGTTCAAATATTTTTTCTGTACGTTTGTTTTTTGCCATTTGCAGTTGTAAAATCTTCTCTATTTGAGCAGACTGTTTAATAATAACATCACTCATAGAGACAAGTTTTTCTTTATATCTGCCTTCGTAGTTTTCATAGATGGCATTTGCAAGTGCGAGCTCTTTTTCTAAAGATGCGATTTGAGCGTTTTGACTCTCTATCTCTGTACGGATTTTAGCAACTTTAAGTGCTATACCTTTTTTTGCAAGTTCAACTTGTGTATGCATCTTCATTTTTTCTATTTTTGCCTGTTCAATCTTAGCACTGTCTATACCGCCATTGAAGATATTCCAAGTAAGTCTTGCACCTACTGTGTAGGCTTTATGATCACTAGCATCACCTAAAAAGGTGTCATCAGCAGTTGCAACTTCTCCAAAAGCACCTACTGTTGGGTAATATGCAGCTTCATTCGCATCAAGCATACTTTTACGAATCTCTAAAGCTGTTGTCGCTTTTTGTATGTCAATATTGCGTGAGAGTACTTCTTTATCCGTTAAATTAGGCATAGGAACTTCTGAAGCTGGAAGCATAATGTTATCAACTTTTTTATTCAGTAAAAAACTGATGTAGTGATAGAGAAGTTTTTGATTTGCTTTCATCTGCACAAGTAATCTCTCAACATTTCCTTTTTTTGCTTTCACTTCCAAAAGGTCAACTTTTTTTGCATAACCGACTTCGATCATTGTCTGTGTAGTATTTTCTAAAGTCTCAATATTGTATAAGATTTTATTGAGATTTTTAATACTAGAATCAAGTAGTGCCATGTCATAAAAGCTTTTACGTAGCTCATATGATTTTTCAGTCATCACTTGTTCTTTATCAAGAGATTTGATTTTTTTCATCTCTTGCATAATATTTGTGTAGCTGCTGATAGCAAAACCTGTAAAAAGAGGTACTTCATACTTTAGCTTACTTTGGTAGAAGTTTCTGTATCCTGGATAGTTTAAATCTTTTGGTTCTACTTTTAAAATATTAGGATTTGTCATACTAAATTCTGCAAAACCAAAGTCACCAAAAGTTGCCTCACGCGAGGTAAGCTTAAATCCAAAAACATTTCCTGCATCATTTGAGCGAGCAGCATCTTGTGTAAAGGTCAGTTTTCCCCAGTTCATTCCAGAAACACTCTGTACTTGTTCTTGAGCACTTTTTTCATCAAGTTTGGCAGCTTTTATCTCAAGGTTTTGAGATTGTAAAAGTTCCAAAGCTTCATTTAATGAGAGTGCATGTGTCATACTCATACTATTGTCATTTGCACTGAGTAATAATGCAAATGAGAGTATACTCATGATTCTTTTCATCGTTTTATTTCCTTCTTCAAAAAGTCTTTGTAATTAAGCTTAGATTGTAACATAGATTTTATTTTTCTATATCACATTTGCATCACATTTTTAAAAAAAGGGGTATAATAAAGTTAATGAAAAGAAGATATGTAACGTTTTTACTAGCTATTTTATTACCAGGTGTTTTATTTGCCAAAGAGAATACAAATTCTTTGGCAAATGAAAGCTCTCCCTACCTTTTACAACATCAGCATAATCCTGTACATTGGTATCCGTGGAGTTCTGAGATATTACAAAAAGCTGCGCGTGAGCATAAAGCTGTTTTTCTCTCTATAGGATACTCTACATGTCATTGGTGTCATGTAATGGCAAAAGAATCTTTTACAAATGAAAAAGTTGCAAGATTGCTTAATAAATATTTTATCAGTATAAAAGTGGACAGAGAAGAATTGCCCCAAGTTGATGCTTACTTCCAAAATATCTATTATAACTTTAAGGGTAAAAGAGGAGGTTGGCCGTTAAATATTTTTATGACGCCTAACAAAGAAGTTTTTTATATCAGTGGCTATATACCTTTAAAAACTCCTCACAGAGATCTTGGTTTTATGCAACTTGTAGAAAAAATGCATCGACTTTATGATGATAAAGCTGCTTTACATAAAGCTCTTTTAGAGATAAAAAGTAATCATAAAAATGAGATAGATAAGAGTAATAAAGAAATCTCTTTACAAACTCTGAAAAATTCTCTTTTAGAATCATATAATGAAGAGTATAAAGGTTTTGGAACAAGTCATCAGTTTCCTTTGGCAAAAAGAACTGCTTTACTTTTTGATGTAGCCTATTTTACAGATGATGAGAAGTTGAAAAATTTTTATTTTGAGACGCTAGATATTATGGCACTAGGTGGGCTCTATGATCATGTAGATGGCGGTTTTTTTAGATATTGTGTCGATAGAGAGTGGGAGATTCCTCATTTTGAAAAGATGCTTTATAATCAGGCCGAGTTAAGTGAACTTTATACAAAAGCATATCTACAATCAGGTAAGCAACTCTACAAAGATGTTGTAGAAGAGACTATATCTATGGTAAAGAAGCACTTTAGGACAGAAGAAGGTTTGTTCTATTCAGCCAGTGATGCACAAAGTGACAAAGGTGATGAAGGTGGCTATTATACATTTACTAAAGAGGAAGTGCAAAGTATCTTGAGCGCTCTTTCCAAGGGCTCTGTTATTGAAGATGCATTAGGCTTTAGAACGAGCGGTAACATAAATGAGAGAGTTCATATTGGGTTTGATACAAGCAATCGTCCAGAATCTTATAAACTATTTCAGAAGTCACTACAAGATATAAGAAAGAAAAAAAATTTTCCTTTTATTGACAAGAAAATAAATACAGCATGGAATGCAATGATGATAAAAGCACTTTTTCAAGCCTCTGTAATTGATCAGAAGTATAAAATAGAGGCACAACACTCCTTAGATGCACTTATAAACACAATGTATAAAAATTCACAACTCTATCACCAGACAGTTTTGCCAAATCCTCCACAACAAAAAGCTCTTTTGGAAGATTATTCTTTTTTGATAGCAGCATTAATAGCTGGGTATGAACAAGATTACCAGATAAAAAAATTACTTTTTGCACAGTACCTTTTTTTAGAAGCAAAAAGACTTTTTTACAAGCAGGGTAGTTGGTATTTGAGCCGACAACATGCAGTTGAGGCAGATTACAGCGATAAACATTATACATCGCCAGCTTCACAAATGCTTCAAAATGCTCTTGAACTTGCAGCTCTTACAAATTCACGAAAATATTTAACTGTTATAGATGATTCATGGATTCAAAAACAAAAGATATTAAAAACATTTCAAAGTAGTGTGCCTACATTGGCTCAAATCTATATAGAGTTCAAAAAAGGTATTGTGGTTTTAAAAAGTTCTCGACAAAATCTTCTTAACAACTTTGAAGCAATTACTAAGATCTCGTATCCATACCTTTTAAAGAAAGATGTTAAGAACAAAGAGTATCTTGCTTGTACACAGCGCTTGTGTTTTGCTAAGGAAAAAGAGTTCAAAGCTATAGTAGATAAGATTGAAGAGTATAAATAAAATTTACTATATAATTAAAAAAATATATCCGAACTTTATGAATAACCTTTAAAGAGTTTGGCTTGTAAATCAAAGGCATACAATGAGAACAATAGGACTAGTAGGCGCGATATCCATAGGTATA
>Ga0256843_1003757_pt1 | contig 10399 bp, 6 predicted proteins | sample AlvinellametaG_FD_191572 | JGI IMG/M metagenome (GOLD analysis project Ga0256843, IMG submission 191572) | Pompeii worm associated microbial communities from hydrothermal vent at the East Pacific Rise, Pacific Ocean - Alvinella | ecosystem: Host-associated > Annelida > Integument > Unclassified ... | reverse complement strand
ATTAAGTTTGAATTTTTGAACAAGTAGGTAGGCTAGTAGAGCCTCTAACGAGTTTATTATAGCTATACCTAAAGAAGCTAAAAGCGGCACATCATTACTCAATGCTAGGGCAAGTTGACCTAAAAATATACCAATCCAGACACGAGGACCAAAGTAGAGAATAAAGGCTAAAGCAATGCCTTCTGATGCAAATATACCGATATTGACAATATTATTCCCATGAAGAAAGAAAAGACTAAATTTTCCTGCTAAAAAATAGAAGAGTGCAAGAGTTAGAGTAACTAAAAAATAGTGAAAATTATATCGTTTTATAAATGTACTCATTGTATTGATTCCATATTATTTCGTAAGTCGATAGTAAATACCGCTCCTTTTTCATTATTTTGAACATCCAAAATACCTTTACAGTGTTCCTGCACAATAATTTGACTCATATAAAGTCCTAAACCTGTTCCCTCTTTTTCAAGTTTTGTAGAGAAGTATGGGTCAAATATCTTCTCCATAGTTTTTTCATCTATTCCTCCACCATTATCACCTATTTTAAGTATCTCCCCATTGATTTCTATAAATATCTTTGGGTTTTTTATCTCTTTTTCTACCAGTACATCTTCTGCATTTTTAAGAAGGTTAAGTACCACTTGAACTAGTTCATTTTCATGAGAAATAAACTGTTTTATATCAATACTTTTTACTTCATACTCTATACGATGAGAAAGAAGAGAACTTTTAACAAGGTTAATTGATTTCTTTACAATAATGTCAAAACTTGTAAGTTGCATCTTTTTTTCAGGTTTAAAAAAATCTCTAAAGTCATTGATTGTAGCACTAAGATACTCAATGTTTTCAGATATTTTGGATGTGAGATCACTAGATATTTCAGGGCTCAATTTTCCTCTTTTGAGCTTATTATTTATGATAGAACTTGCTGTGCCTATTACATTAAGTGGTTGTCTCCATTGGTGTGCAATCATGGCAATCATCTCTCCCATCTGTGCTTGACGAGATTGTTGAAACATGAGTTTATCTTTTTCACGATTTTTTTCTACCTCTTTATAGATAAGTTTCTCAAGGTTATCATTTAAAAATTTCAACTCATAGTTCTTTTCTTGAAGTAATTGCTCTTTTTTAAAGTAATCTATCCATAAATCAACTTTGAGAATAAACTCCTCAAAAACAAAAGGCTTTTTGAGTATGTCATTTGCACCATTTTTTAGTACTTCTCTTACTATTTCAGGAGTCATTGTCCCTGAGAGAACCATAATGGGTAAATCTTTAAAGTGCATATTTTTACGAATGATTTTTAAAACATCTATCCCATGTAAATCAGGAAGTTCCATATCTAAAATAAGGAGGTTATACTCATTTTCTTTAAGTTTTGAAATTCCATCTTTTGCTTTGAGTGCATAATCTATCTTGTAGTTTCTAGGTTCAAGTGTAGTTTTAATCTGTTTACAAACAAAAATAGAATCATCAATAATTAAAATTTTCTCTCGTACAGTTGTTTGAAGAGAGTGTATTATTTTCACTATCTCAGAAATGGAGTAGAGTAAGTTTGCATCTTTTATGATGTAGTCAAGTATACCATACTGAAAAAGCTCTTCTCTTAGGTCATTATCTTGACTTGATGTTAAAACAACTACTTTTGTATCACTTAGGGATTGAATATTTGCTATAAGTTCTGAGCCTTCGCCATCAGGAAGGTGTAAATCTAAAATAATAAGTTCATATTTTTTTGATGTCAAAAACTGTTTTGCCTGAGAGAGAGTAAATGCCTGTGAAATATGAAAATCAAGTTTACTCAACTCATTTTTAATAATATTATTAATTGTTTTAGAATCTTCAATTACAAGTATATTATTCATATTTACTTCTCTTTTTCTAGTATTATACTAAATACTACCCCCTCTTCATTATTTTTAGCGATAAGCTCCCCATTACAATGCTCTTCTATGATAGTTTTAGACATATAAAGACCGAGTCCTGTACCATCTTTTTTTGTTTTTGTTGAGAAGTAAGGATCAAATATTTTATGAATGATAGTATCATCTATACCACCTCCATTATCACTAATCTCTAAAAAGGCCTTCTCATCACTCTCAAAAGTATGAATTTTTATAAAAGGTTTTTGTATATTTTTTTCTAGAAGTACATCTTCTGCATTTTTAATCAAATTTAAAATAACCTGTTTTAATTCACTCGGGTAGGTTTCTAATGTTGCTTGTGATTCAAACTCTTTTATAAGCTGAATATTGTTGTTGAGTATAGGCTCTTCGATGATATTAAGTACACCTGAAATAATCTTCTCAAAGTTGGTTCTCTTTTTCTCTTTATTTTTTTTGAAAAACTCCCTAAAGTCATTGATTGTTGTACTGAGGTGTTGTGCATAGTCAGATATTTTATTTGCGAGATCAATGGCTATTTCATTATCGAGTCTATCTCTTCTTGCTTTTATATTGATGACTCCACTTGCTGAACTTATAGCCGAGAGAGGTTGTCTCCACTGGTGTGCTATCATACTTATCATTTCACCCATTTGAGCAAGACGAGACTGCTCTAGTAGTTGTTTGTCTTTTTCTCTACTGTTTGCAAGTTCATTTTCTAACTTTGTAATGTCTTCAAAGGAGACTATATACTTTGTCTCATTATCTTGATAGTACTCTTGAAAATTTACTTGAAAAATATGTACGCTATCGTTAATATCTAACATCTTCACCTTATGTGTAGATTCTGGATTGTTGAGAAGATGTTCTAGCCAGTTCTCATTTTGAGAGACTTTCTTTTGCAGATAACCCTCTCCCTCTAAAAATTTATCACAGATACATGAGTACTCTTTTAAAAAATCATCTATACTATTGAGATGAAAAAAATCTAAGAAACTTCGATTGACATCCATAAGTTGTTTTCCATTTGTTATGACTAAAAAGGCAGTGATATTGTTAAAAATATTAGAGATTTTCATCTCATGAAGAGCATTACGTTTAATTACATAGTTTAAAAAGAGGTTTAAAAATAGTAACAACAGCATTACTAGAATGAGTATCAGAGATAAGGGTATAGTTATCTTTCCTTGGAGTGGATGTATAAACTCAAAATAGAGAACAGAGATAGCTATTACAATAAGTAAGGCCATATTAAAGTATTTTACTTTATTTAATTCAACTGATAACATTCTATTAGTCCTAGAACTTTAAAGCTTCAGGCTTACCAAAATAGTAGCCTTGAGAGAAGTCAACACCTATCTCTTTAACAATTTTGTAAATAGATTCATTCTCTATAAACTCTGCTACAGTCTGTAAGTTTTGCTCTTTTGCAAAAGTTACTATACTTTTTACTGCAGATAGGGAGTATGTGCTGCTCTCTATGTTCTTTATTAAACAGCCATCTATTTTTAATATGTCAGGTTGATAGTCAAGAAGTCTCTCAAAGTTTGAATAACCTGCACCAAAATCATCAATGGCAATTTTCACACCATACTCTTTTACTTGAGAGATAAATTTTTTCACAACACTAAAATCTTTAATACTCTCATCTTCAAGTAGTTCAAAGACTACTCTATGAGTATGCTCTTTATATTTTTCAAGCAGTGCTAAAATCGTATTTCTCATACTTTTGTGTTCTATATCTAAGGCAGAGAGATTGATGGAGATATCAACTTTACACAATTGCAGTACATGAAATGAATTTTTCAGTACAATATCTGTAATTTTAGCGTAGTAGTTACTCTTTTTCGCCGTATCAAGAAAAAAGAAAGGGGTTAAGACATTATCTTCCTCATCGATGATGCGAACGAGAGATTCATACTTTACAATCTCTTGTGTATGATTGTCAATTATTGGTTGAAAGTATGAAACAACTTTAGAATTTTCAATAGCTTTTTTTATCATTGAAATAGTTTCCATGTTTTTCTTAGCTTTATTTTGCTCTATTTTTGCAAAATCATTTGAAAGTATAAATCTCTTTTTTGTTTTAAGTAATTTTTTTATACCTATTCTTACTGATTCTAAAATTTTCTCTCTTGTATAAGATATACTAATCAAAATAGAGAGGTCATACTCTATGTTGACTAAAGTGAGTTTGTCTTCAAGTATAGATGCCTGCAACTCTTTGAGTTTAAAAATAAACTCTTTGATATTATGTATATATTGAGCTGTTCTTAAAACAAGTGCATATTCACCATTGTCAAGATGATAGAGTTTATCAAATGTACATATATTGGAAAATTTCTTTTCTAAATAGAGAGTTACCTCTTTTTGTAACTCTTTGAGTGTATCAGCATCATAAAACTCTTCAATATTTTGAAAGTTCTCAAGTGTAATATAGATTAAAAAAGGATCTTTTGCATCGCGGATTTCATCATTGAGTTGTTTGGTTGGATTCATAATGTCAGTGATATCTGTTCGTAAAGATATAAACTCTAAAATATTGCCACTCAAGTCAACTATTGGCATAATAAGACTACTCACATAGTAACTTCTTCCATTTTTATCTAAGTTTCTAACGATACCTTTCCAAATCTTTTTTTTATTTTTTATAGTATCCCAAATATCTTCAAAAATCTCTTTTGGATTATCTGGATGTCTTACTATGCTATGAGGTTTTCCCAGAAGTTCTTCTCTGGAGTAGCAAGAGATTTGACAAAAAGCATCATTTACATAAGTAATATTTCCTTTGAGATCTGTTTTAGAAACGATAGAACCTTCATTGGTTGCCTCTTTATACTCCTCTAACAGGTGAAGATTCTCTTTTGCTTCATTACGGTACTTATATTTTTGAATTACTTTAAAAATGAGCGTTGTGAGCTGATCTATATCTATGGGTTTCAAGAGGTAGCCATCGACGCCATACTTTATACTCTCCATAAAAAAACTGTCTTCATTATGTGCAGAGAGTATGATAATAGGAATCTCTTGATCACTCTCTCTTACTTTTTGGCATAACTCTAGTCCATTGAGTCTTGGCATATTTATATCAGTAATGATTAAGTCAAATTTTTCTTGGTGAAACTTTTCAAGTCCATCTTCCCCATCTACAGCAACTGTGATATCATCAAAGAAATCTTCAAGAATCATAGCTGTCATCTCTCTTGCATCTTCATTATCTTCAACATAGAGTAATTTTAAGTTTTGTGAATAGTGTATTATTTCATTAATATCAATCATTTTTCTCTCCTATGGTAATTGTAAATAGAGCTCCATCTACATCATTTATAACTTTAAGATAACCATTACAATGATCTTCAATAATCATTTTACTCATATACAGACCTAGCCCTGTACCATCTTTTTTCATTTTAGTTGAAAAATAGGGGTCGAAGATTTTATCTATGATCTCTTTTGGAATCCCACCTGCATTATCTTTTATTGTAAAGCTTTTTTTCTCTATGCTTATCTCTATTTTTGGTTCACTTATTTCATTTTCTACAAGTGCGTCCTCTGCATTTTTCATAAGGTTAAGTAGCACTTGTTTGAGCTCATTCTCATAGCTTGTAAACTCTTCTACATCTTTGATGTTAATTTGTAGAGTAATAGAGTTCTCTTTCATAGAACCCTCTATAATAGAGAGCACACTCTGAAGTATGACTTCAAAGTTTGTCTTAGTGGACATTTTATTACTTTTAAAGAAATTTCTAAAGTCATCTATAGTGGAACTTAGATGGAGAGAAAAACCTGTTATCTTTTCTGCAATTTCAATGAGGGTCTCTTTTTCTAGTTTATCCATTTTTGCTTTGATTTGTAAAGAGCCAGCAGCTGCTGCTATGGCAGAGAGGGGTTGTCTCCACTGATGCGCTATCATACTTAACATTTCACCCATCTGAACTAGTCTTGATTGCTCTTTCATCATTTCCACTTGGAACCTATTTTTTTCTTCTTCCTCTTTAACTTTGAGAGTCAAGAGTTCACTCTCTGTAATATCTAAGCGTATAGAGATGTAAGAGTCTATGTTCCCACCGGCTGCAAAGAGTGGTTCTACATTTGCATAGACCCAGTAAAAACTTCCATCTTTTTTTCTATTTTTTACCTTCCCTCTCCAAGCAAGACCTCTTTGTAAACGGTACCACATATCTTTAAAAACTTCTTTTGGTGTATCTGGATGTCGTACAATGTTATGAGGTTGCCCTATCAGTTCTTCTTTTTTATACCCAGATATATTACAAAACGCCTGACTTACATCTATGATTTTACCTTTTAAATCAGTAGTAGAACTAATGATATACTTATCCATAACAATACGTAGTCTCTGCTCCTCACGTGCAAGTTTGAAAAATGCTATAAGCATCATTACAAAGACAACAATACTTATAATTGTAAGGGATGTAAGGATTATAAAAACAGTTTTCAAGTCTGAAAGCTCTTTTTGAATATTTATTATAGTCTTTTTTTCAATAAAAGTAGCAACTTTATCGAGTATATTTAAACTTTTTGTTATGGTATCAAACCACTTTTTTGAATCAATGCTACTATTTTGAATATTTTTATAAAAAATGTTCTCTCTCATCGCAGATACATGAGTAAAAGATTTATCTTGAATACTCTGTTTATAAAATAACTTCATCTCTTCTGAAGCATATTTAAAAAACATCTCTTCACTACGTTTTTCTAAAATGAAAATGTTTGAAAACTGGATGAGAGATTCTCTATCTATATGATGTTTTGAGTAGATGGCTACGCCTCTTGCACGCTCTATACCCATAAACTCTTTAAGATATAGTAGATTACTATAAGCGAGGATATTTTGTGTAAGAAGGGGTATGTGAGACTCTTTAGAGATATTTACAAGAACATCTAAAAGTGCTGTATTTATGTTAGAGTAAAATTTTATAACACCATTGTAAGAAATATTATATTTATCTATCTCTTCTCTGGCTATTTGAAGTTGAGCAAGTTTTGTAAGAATTCTATCTGTGTTTTTTTTAAAGATAGGGCACTTTATAGTATGAAGATTCATTTTTACATCTTTGATAGCGATATCAGTCGTGCTTCTTTGTTCTAGGAGTTCTTTTCTATATTTGTTGTTTGCATTGACTACAAAGCCACAAGAGAGACCTCTCTCCCTTTGTAATGAGTGAAGAAGTGTAGCAATCTTGGAACTAAAAAAAATTTTCTCTTGAAGTTTTTGAAGTGAATTTATTTTGGAGTAATTTATATAAGTAACACTCCCTCCGATAAAGATGAGAATTACAGTTAAAATAAACATAGGTATCAATATTTTTGTTTTAGTTGTTAAAGAGTTCATCATTATAATCCCTTATTATCTAAGATTCTTTAAGTATAATTATAGGGTATAAATCTGTGTAAACTTACACTGAATTCTGTTAAATCTGTATTTTAAATTCTGCTCCCACTTCACTATTTGTTACACTGAGTTTTCCTCCACAATGCTCTTCAATGATAGTTTTTGACATATAAAGACCGAGTCCTGTACCATCTTTTTTTGTTTTTGTTGAGAAGTAGGGTTCAAAAATCTTATGGATATTTTTTTCATCTACTCCACCCGCATTATCACTGATAGTAAGTTTATTTTTGGAAGTTTTGATAGTGATTTTTGGATGTTCAACTTTTCTTTCTATAAGTACATCTTCAGCATTTTTTATTATGTTAAGAAGTACTTGTTTAAACTCATTTACATATGTTTCTATATTTTGTGGTGCATCAAATTGTGTTGTTAAAGTGATATTTTTACTTTTTAAAGAGAGATTGACAATATTAAGAGTAGAAGTAACTAGCTCTTCGAGAGTACTCTTTTCTTTAGTTTTATTCTCTTTAAAGAAGTTTCTAAAATCATCAATTGTTATGCTAAGGTGTTGTGCGTACTGAGATATTTTTTCTGAGAGTTCAAGTGCTTTGTTATTAGTAAGTTTTTCTCGTTTTGCTTTTATTTGTATGGAACCACTAGCTGCAGAGATAGCAGAGAGAGGTTGTCTCCATTGATGTGCTATCATACTTATCATTTCACCCATTTGAGCAAGACGACTCTGTTGTACCATCATTTTATCTTTTTTTCTATTTTTTTCGACTTCTTGTGCCACTTGGTTCTTTAGTAGTTCTTGAAACATTTCTTGTTCTTTTTGTAACTCTTTTTTCTTATTTATATCTCGATAGACACCATGAATGAGAATCTCTCCATCGATAACAATTTTTGTGAGAACAACATCACACCAAAAGAGCGTACCATCTTTCTTTTTGTAAAGCCACTCAAAAGAGTTATGACCATCTTTGAGTGCAATATATACCATTTTTAGTATTTTTTTTTGTGAACTAGAACCATCATACTGATACTTTGGCATATACTCAAGTATATGCGCGTTTAAAAATTCTTCTTTAGAGTTAAATTGAAACATCTCTAGTGTTGCTGGATTGCAGTTATGAAGTTGTTTGTCTTTGATAAGAATGATTGCATCGTGAGATTTTTCGTAAATTGTTTTAAAAGTCTCTTTAAATGTAAAAATATTTTCAAGAATAAGATACTGTTTGTAGCCAGTTTTAATAATAACAGCAGTAAAAATAACTAAAATAGAAGCGAAAATATTAAAAGTTTCGCCTCCATGATAAAGCATGAGAACTATCAGTGGAATCATACTCAAGAGAATAAAAGCTACATAAACATTAAATATGGTTACTGTTGTAGAAATAGATCCTGCACTTAGTGTAATACTTATAATAGATAGCATAAAAAGATAGAGAGAAGGGATACCATTCAAAAAAGCTAACCATATGATGAATGAGTGTAAAAGAGCACTAAATAGTGCTAAGAAGATTATAATTTTAAAATAAAAGTGTACTTTTTGCTCTTGATTTATAGTGATAAGTTTTTTTATTTTTGTACTTAATAAAATTCTACTTATGAGAATAAAAAAATGTACTCCTAACCAAATGATTAAAAATTCTTTTTCAATATAAGGGTATGTTATGTACGCTAATATCATTGCAGCGATGCCATTTGCAGATATTGCTGAGAGAAAACGGTTCTCTATTATGAGCTGTATATTCTTAATTGGATATGTAAAGTTAAGTATATTGTGGCGCATCGTAATCCATAGTATTTATTTTGAATGTAATATTATAATATAAATCTAAGTAAGTTTACACTAAAATCTGTTAAATCTGTATTTTGAAGGTGAGAAGTGCGAACAACAAAAATATTACTAGTTGAAGATGATGAACTGGCATCCGAAATTATTTTTGAATTTTTAGAAGAGAATGGTTTTAGTGTAGATACTGTTTTTACTGCGACTGATGGTGTGGCTCGTGTGAAACATGAAGAGTATGATTTATTGATTTTAGATATTAACTTACCTGATTTTGATGGTTATGAGGTACTGAAAAATATAAAAAATAGAGTCTCTATACCTATAATCATTACAAGTGCATATAGTGATACAAAGTCAAAACTTTTAGCTTTCAAATATGGTGCAAGTGACTATATGGTAAAACCACTTGATTTAGAGGAGCTTGAAGCAAGAATATGGTTGCAACTTGGAAAGCATAGTGAAATCAAAACTTCAGAAGAGAAACAAATTTTTGAACTCCATGGTAGTGAAATATTTTTTAATCAAGAACCGTTGGATGTCACAACCATTGAGTCTGAAATACTCTCTTTACTCATAGAACATAAAAATCAAGTCATGAGAAGAGAAGATTTAGTTGAATCTCTCTCTTCTATCAGTTCTAATCGCTCTTTGGATAACCATATAAAAAATATTCGTAAAAAGATTGGTGATAATGGAAACAAAGCGACCATTTTAAAAACAGAGTATGGAGTAGGCTATAAGTTAGTTATCTAAGAAACTATCTTCTCAATGTTTAAAAAATAATCAAAAAAAGTCTTCTTTATTGCTAAAAAATGGATAAAATACGTACATAAAAAATTTGCAATGGATACTAACTACATGAAAGCACTACAAGAGGCATACGAAGCTAGAAGTAAAAAAATAAATAAGATTGAGAAAGTGAAAGAATTAAAAACTCCTCAAGAGGCTTATGAAAGACTAGAAGAGTATGCACAAAATGGTTTTGATAGTATCCCAGAAGAGGATAAAACATACTTTCTAAAATGTTTTGGTATCTATTATAGACCTGCAACACCTGAGAAGTTTATGTTAAAACTTCGTATACCTGGTGGTTTTATGCTTGCATCACAAGCAAAAGTGATAGGCGAGTGTGCTAAAGAGTTTGGAGAAGATTATATTGACCTGACTACTCGTCAGCAGTGTGAACTTCGTTTTTTGAGTATTGAAGATTTACCGACTATCATTAAAAGACTTGATGAGGTTGGTATCAATGCTTATCAAACTGGTGTGGATAATATTCGTGGTATTGTCGCAGATCCTTTTGATGACTTAGCTTTTGATAATGTTCTTCCCTCACATAATACACTGCTTAAACTACAAGATAAATTTTTG
>Ga0256843_1003756_pt1 | contig 10399 bp, 11 predicted proteins | sample AlvinellametaG_FD_191572 | JGI IMG/M metagenome (GOLD analysis project Ga0256843, IMG submission 191572) | Pompeii worm associated microbial communities from hydrothermal vent at the East Pacific Rise, Pacific Ocean - Alvinella | ecosystem: Host-associated > Annelida > Integument > Unclassified ... | reverse complement strand
CCTTTGCATTTGACTTGTACTATCTCTTCTTTACCACTATCCAAACGCAAGGCACTCATAGCACCACCCCATAAACAACCACTATCTATACAGATAGTATCTTTGCCTTTATATAACCCCAAAGTTGACCAATGCCCAAATACGATTTTGAGATCTATCTCTTTACGGTTGTTACAATCAAACCAAGGCTTCATACCCTTTTTTAGAAGTTTTTTCTCACTAGGCGTACCTTTTTGTTTAAAATCAAGCCTCTTATCATCATAACAGTACCTCATACGAGTAAATGTAGCTAGTATGTATCTGTCAAGATCCAAACTACTAGCTTTTCTGTCAAATCTAACTGAAGCATCTTCATACATAGCTTTGAGCCATACATCTCCATCAGGAGCTTGAAGTTTTTGCTCGATGCGTCTAGCGTACTTTATAGCCATACCCAAATCAAACTCAGGAGATATACCAGCATGACTCATACAATATCCCAAAGTAAAATCAGTATGCAAAAACTTTTGAAACCTAAGCCAATTGATAAGCTCACTAGCTCTAGGAGAGTTGAGTATAGGCTCTATAGTAGGATCACTCTTTTTGATACCATAGTATGCTGAGATAAGAGTGATATCGTGGTTGCCCAGTACTATCTCTACACTATCTTGTATATCGTATAGATACTCTAAAACCTCCAAAGACTTATCTCCACGATTGACCAAGTCACCAACAAGCCATAGTTTATCATGAGCAGGATTGAACTTTATACGCCCCAAAAGCTCCATAAACGAATCATAACACCCTTGTATATCACCTACAGCCCATACAGCCATCTATACTCCTTATAAATAGTTATCGCATTATAGTAGCTTAGAGCTTAGAGCTTTTTTCCATTATTTAGATTTTATGTTCCGTTTTTGTCTTATACCTCTTTAACATCTTTTCAAGCTCTTTTTTGTCTATCTTAACTGATTTGTCTCCACTCTCTTTGGCGTATAGTTTTCTCACCATCTCTTCTACAGCTTTATCTTCGCTGATATGTGGATATAGAGTCTTTAACACTTCAGAGTTTGAGAGTGTAAACTTAGGTGTTTTCCATCTCCACTTTAACTTACCTAGAGCAAACATCGCTAGCATACCTGCTACAAATGCCAAGAACAAACTCCACCAAGATGCTACTTTGATATCAACTTTGGATGGTTTAGCAGTTGCATCTTTTGGTGTTAGCTCTATGTTGGTATGTATCACAGGTTTTTGTGGTGTTTGAGTAGAGCTATCAGTCATAGCGTATGCTTGGTTTGCTTTTACGCTTATGTGGTATGATGGTATGGTTAGGTTGTACTCTTTGTGTGTTGCTAGTGAGTATGCCTTGATGGTATGTTTTGGGATATCAAAATCATGGTCACTTATAAAAGCATAAGTTTTGATATAGCTTGAGTATATCTTGCCATTTTTCACTTCACTCTTGATAGTAGCATCATCACTATAAACACTCACACCATCTATATCATACGAAGGCAACTCCACATCATCCAAACTACCCTCCCCAAAGATTTTGACAGAGAGGTTGACAGGTTTGTTTGCTTTTGTACTCTCTTTGTCTATATGTGCTATAACCTTAAAGTCACCTACCAAAGATGCATTATCAGGTTTTGGCTCTACACTTATAGTTATAGGTTTACTAGTAATTTGATGCCAAGATGCGTTTGAGAAACCAAAAAACGGATCAGCATTGCCATCAGCTATAGCCACTTTGGCACTAGGTGGAGTGATAGTATAGTTACCCTCAGCCTTTGGTGTCAAGACATAATCTATCTGAGTGATAGAATGTGTGGCATTTTGATAACTCTTTTGTTTTGGTTCAGATACAAAAAAACCATCAAATTTTGGTGGGTTGTATCTAGGCTGAGTAGCTAACACTACATCATTTCTCACTACAAAATACACACTAACTACAAACGGTTCATCTACAAATACTTTGTGTTTTTTAGCCTCGAACTTCAGATAAAATGGTTTTTTATCCAAAGGCAAAGCTTTTGTAGTATGTATCACAAGTGGCTTGGTTTGATACTCTTTGCCATCTACTTGGATACTAAATGGTGGTATTTTCATATCATCTTGTACTACAAAACTCAAAGTGAGTATCTTTTGATTGTCAGTAACACTCTTGCCGTTTATATTTGATGTATATATCTTCATAGCCTGATCTTGTGATACTACAGGAGCATCCCCTACTTGTGTGATAGTAGGAAACTTCACATCATTACCATGAGCTATGATATCAAGCTGTACCAAACTACCCTTTGGCACAGTATCATTTGAGAGTTTTACATCTACTACATTTGCACTCAACACCGATACTATCAATGCAAAAACTATCCATATCTTACCAAGGTTTGACATTTTCATTCCTTTTTGGTTTATTTGTACCCATTTGATATATCATTGTGGGCATTTTTCCTTTATTGTCCATCTTTTTTAAAAGCCTTTTTAACTCTTTGGCTTTTAGCTTCTGCTTAGCCGAGAGTTTTTGTTGTGGTTTTGCTTGGGCTTTGTTTTTGCTTCCCTCACTGCCACTTTTGTTTTTTTGGTTTTGTGTATTTTTGTTTTGTTTGTTTTTATCTTTGTTTTGATCTTTTTTCTTATCTTCTTTTTTATTTTGCTGTTTGTTTGGCTTTGGCTTTTGGTTTTGTTGGTTATGCTTTTTATCTTGTCCTTGCTTATTTTGCTTATTTTGCTTATTTTGCTTATTTTGTTTATTTTGCTTGTTATCTTTTTTGTTTTGATCTTTTTTCTTATCGTTTTTCTTGTCTTGATTTTTGTTTTGGTTATTTTTTTGATTTTGTTTATTGTTTTTTTTCTGATCTTTATTTTTTTGATTTTGCTTGTTTTTTTGTTGCTGTTTTTTCTTCTGTTGCTGTTTTTGCTTCTGTTTTTTTGCCAACTCTAAATTGTATCTAGTATCTTTGTCATCTTTGATTTTCAAAGCCTTCTCATAATGCTCTATAGCCTTATCCCAATCTTTCTTTTGAAAGTAGCAGTTACCAAGGTTATGCTCCACTTTGGCATCTTCAAAACCTTTGGCTTTTTGGTACTCTTTGATAGCTTTGTCATACTGAGCTTTTTTATAGTAACTGTTTGCCAAGTCATAATGCACTTGCTTTTCATCTTTGCTACTCAAAAGCTCTTGATATAGATGTGTACTCTTGGCATACTTGCCACTCTCATACGCCTTTTTGGCTTCTTCTATAGTCTTAAAATCCATCAATCCTGCATCCAAAACAGTACCCAAAAGTATCATCAAAACTAATTTTTTCATACTTCTCTCCTTAATCTTGGAGTTGAACTAAGAGATATAAGCAGTATCAACAAAGCCAACGCCAACGGATAGTAAAACAGTTCTACTCTTTGTTTGATAACAGCCTCTCCTTGTATCTGATTTTTGTATTTGGAGTGTATAAGTTTACTCAACTCTTTCATATCTTCTTTACCATTTGATGCTACTACATACGCTCCATTCATATTTTGTGCTATCTTGCCTAGCTCATCATTTCTTTGAGTGATAGCGATAGTACCATCTTTGAGTTTGAGTGGCTTGTGGTTTTCATCAAGCACAGGAGAGCCTTTGGTAGTACCCACAAGCACCACATACAAATCTATGCCGTTAGCTTTGAGAGTATCTTCAAACCCTTTTAAAGCCTCCTTATCACCACCATCACTAAAGACTACGAGAATTTTAGGCTTTTTCTTCTCTAGTATCTTGGCTGATTGAGTAGCCAACGCTTCAAAATCTGTCGAACCAAAAGATATATATCTGTCATCTATACCTTTTAGCATCATCTTTAGTGAACTTTTATCTGAAGTAAATGGAGCCAAAACAAACGGTGTATAAGCAAAAGCTTCTATAGATACCACATCACTTGGCAAATCATCCAAAAACTCAGATAGTTTTTTCTTGGCAAACTCTAATCTGTTGGGATAGACATCTTCACTCCTCATAGAGCCTGATATATCCAAAGCACAAAGTATGCTAAGCCCTTGGATATCTACCTTTTTATCACCCTCATTGACTACAGGTCTAGCTAAAGCTACTATCATCAAAAATATACTTATAAGCATCCCTATATGTCTAAACTTGATAGGCATGGAGTCTGACACTTGGATACGAGCCAATACATCCTCATCAAAAAGCCTCTCTAGTCTATCTTTGGTTGTAGTCACTAGTAGAGCAAATATCACAAACGGTACTATCATTATCCAAAACAGATATACATTGACAAACTCTATCATCACACAACCCCTTTTGAACTACGGATATACACAAAAAACAACAAAGCCAAGATAGCCAAAAAGAGTGGATAGATATACAGATATTCATTGTGTATTATCTTTTTGTCTTTTAGCTTTGTTACCTCTAGCTTATCTATGGTTTGATATATCTCTTTGAGTCCTTTTGCATTGCTAGTAGCAAAAAACTTACCACCTGAGGCTTGTGCCAACTCACTTAGATAAGCTCCATCATAATCTCTTGGTGTTCCTATAGCGATGGTATATAGCTTGATAGAGTTGTCTTTGATGACCGATAGAAGTTCATCTTTGCTAACTCTACTCATATTGTCTATACCATCAGTTAAGAGTATGACTACTTTGGATTTGGCTTTTGATTTGCTTAGCATATTGTAAGCTTGAACCAACGCATCATTGATGGCTGTTTTTTCTCCTGCTACTCCTACCTTTTGCATCTTTAGTATCTTGGTTAGAAACTCACTCTCAAATGTCAAAGGAGATGCTACAAAAGCCACATTTCCAAAAGATATCATCCCTATACGGTCATTTTTTCTCTCTTTGATGAAGTCACTTACTACATCTTTGACCACGGCAAACTTGGATTTGTATATATCATCCATATCAAACCCAAACTGCTTCATCGAACCACTGCTATCAAGCACTAGCACTATATCTCTACCGTTTTTGTTGCTATTTGTGTAGCTTGTAGTTATCACCGGTGAAGAGAGTGCCACTATAGCTGATACTACTCCTATATATTTGAGCCAACTATACAGTCTGCTCTTTTTGACATTTGATGATACGATAGTAGTGATATGAGGAAAAAATATAGCTTGTGTTCTCTCTTTGCACCACTTATCACAAGCCCAAAACAGTAGTATCAGTACTAAAACAAACGGATATTGTAAACTAAACTGACTCATTTGCTACCTGCTTATATAGATTGAATTTATTGAGTGTCTCTTCATCCACTTTTGGGACATCTTTTTTGTACTTATACTGTGCCAACATAGGCTCAAGCTGAGAAAAAAGCTCTTTTCTTCTCTTGTCAGTTGCCAAAAGCCTAGCATACTTAGTAGCCTCATAAGCACTCTGTTTTGTATCATGCCAAGTTATGGCATTGAGCCTAGCTAGATACTCTTTGGCTTTATTTATCTTACGATGCTCCCATAACTTTTTGAGTACAAAAAAAAGTATCAACACCACCAACACCACACCCACACTCACAAGAGCTACATATATAGTATGTGAGTTATCAGGTATCTCTAAGAGTGGCTTTATATCTCTTAATTGCTCTTGCATTTTAACTCCTAATTTAGGATTGAGTTTTGAGGTTCGAGGATTGAGGATATATCCACACCTCATATACCTACATATACCTACATATATCGAAATATCTTCGGAAGTGAGACTTCAGTCTCACCATAATGTAGGACTAAAGTCCTACTTCCTATATACAACATACCAAAATATTATAAAGATTATTATACTTTGAGGTGGTTAATTGAAGTTAAATCGTACAAGAAGATACAAGAAGTTTTATATTTTTATAAGCTTATTTTTGTACAATTTTATAAAGGGTACATCGATATCCAAAGGAACTCGTACTTCCTTTGGAATCAATGCGATAGCTTTATCGCTTATCGGTGTTCTTTTGCCTTCTACACTCTTTGTAGTTGAACCACATAATGATAGTTCTCACCACTCCAAGTATAAAAGTCAGTACAGAAAACAGAGTTTCCATTGCGTACCCTTTCTTTTGAGCTTACCCTACCTATGTAAAAACATACAACTTTTCAAGCCCTATCCCACTCAAAGAAAGAAGAACACTACCCCATATAAACCAAAAAGGGTACGCATTATTATAACTTATGATTTTTAAGATTTTATGATTGTAATAGGTCGGGGTGTCCCCACCCCGACATTTATGTGTGAGTATAAGAAGTGTTTGGTTATAGATTATATATTAAAATCTATACTGAATCCCTATATGAAAATACCATCCTGAAGCATCTTTAAAAGAATTTGCATACCCTGTATCATCTTTAACTTCTCCACTATAATACAAGTCATCTATATACTCTACCCCTACTGTATATGCAAAATCACCTTGATCAAATATCATATCCCATCCTATAGAGTATGCATTATCTACATCATATTTTACTTTTTTTGCATATTCTTCATCTTCATCATCATAGTAGTAGCTATTGTAAGGTACTAAAAATTTAATAGTCGGTCCTGTATATATCTTAGAGGTATCTATCTTGAAAGGAAAAAGCAATGCTCCTTTAGCAAAAAGTACATTTGTATGATCACTACTATCTAAGATAGCAAATGTTGTTCCTCCAGATAGTGCCAATAAAGTATCTGACCCATCAAATCCAAACATATAACCTAACTCTACATATAGCATATCATCTGTAGATTCTCCATCATAATGCACACCACCACCTGCATCAAATGAGTTATACTCCCAATCAATCATCTCAGATATAGTCCACCCAAACTCTCCAAACCATTTATTACCATTTGCAAAAGTCATCACAGATGAAACACATATCATTAATAATATCTTTTTTAACATTAATTATACTCCTTCTTATTGTATACTACTATCCTGTATTAAATAAGTAAACCTATTTTCATATAAATCAGATATTGTAACAAATACTCGAGATAGAACTTTTTTACCTGCAACAATAACATCAAAACCAGATGAACGATTTACAATTTTATAAATAAATTCAGAACAATACATTTTATTATCATCTTTTAAATCAAAGTCATTATCAAATTTAATTTTTTGAGAACTATATTGTAATGCTAAAGAAATTATTTTCTTTTTTATATCATTAGACAATTTAAATCTATATATTGCCCATTGCTTTGTATTATTTAAAAATTCATTTAATGTTATAATAGATACTCCATCTATTTCATGATCACTATCATCTTCTGAATGTATTACAAAAATTCTATCATTAGTTTTATAAATTATTCCTGCATGAGAATATTTTTTTTCTCCTTCTGAAAAATTCATAGCAATAATAGAATCTACTCCATAGCCTCGTCTTAAAATTAAATCAGCATTTTCTAACTTATTTATAATAGGTAATTTTATACTTGCTCCATTTAATATAGAATATATTAATATATGTATTAGTAAATATTTTTTCATCAAAATACCTTAAAAAGTTTCATGTATAAATGTTGCTTTAATTTTATAACAACCTTTCTCAGCATTTAAGATAGCTCCTGCATGAGGATCAACACTTATTTTATATCCTTCATCTGTTTGAAAACTTATAGGTATAAACCATGCAATTGGTACTTTATTTTTTAATCCAGGAATTTTCCAAGATTCTACATTTAGCCCAAATAATTCATTTAAATCTATTTTACCAGGTAATTTAGAACTATTTGTTGAAATTTTTACTTTGCCATGATAATCAACAGGTAGTACTATGCCATCTTCACTAAATGCATAACCAATAGCTTTATAACATTCATGTCCAGCTCCAATACCATTTAAAGAAACTTTAAAATAACTACTATCGTATTTAACAGCATGTTTATTAGCATCATAAAATATATCCATTCTTTTAATATTATATGGTATTTCACATGATTTTTTTTCATTACCAAGTGTAACTTTCATTTCTGCATAACCACTTCTTCCTAACTGAATATATTTAAACCAATTTTTAACTCGTACATGAAAAGTAGTTTTTATATGAATATATTTTTTACATTCATTAGTAATATCATTTATATTTTTTATTTTAGAATATTTTATTTCTTGTTTAGCATAACCATATTTATCATAATTCCATTTACCAAAACTACTATGCTTTTTTGATTTTGCATTAAGACTTGAAAGACTTACTATACTTATTAAAATTATCAATATTAGCTTTTGCATTTGTGATTTCCCCTTTTTTACTTATTATTTAGTTAATTTCTAAGACAATACTATTATTAAAGTCTTTATTATTTAATTTAAAAATTCCTTCACCTGAAATTAGTATATTCCCCTGATAAACATCTATATTATAAATATCAGCATCAATATTTATATTATTTATTTGAATAATATTCCCTTGTTTATCAACAATATAAAATGATCTATTAAAATGATCATTTGAAGTAAAATCTCCACCAAAAATTATCCTATCATCATCTATAGCAACATCAAAAACCATACCATGCATTTTAGGTACTTTAAAAGATGTGTCAAACTCTCCATTTAATTTATATGCTATAAGATTGTTATATAATGTGTTATTATAGAGGAATCTAAAATCTCCTGCAAAATATATACGGTCATCATCTTTTTCAATTGCAAATACTTCATTTGTAATTTTATTAAATTGGTTACTATCTTTTTCTAAAATTTGACCTTCTTCATCTATAATAACTATACTTTTAGTATTATTAAGAACTTCAGCTTCTGTAGCATTTTCATCAAGAGAATCAATACTTTTTATAAATGTTCCTCCTAAGATTAACTTATTATTGTAACTTTCCATATCATTAATTTTTACTAAAAAATAATCTTTAAATGGTTGAAAAGATGTATCCATTTTACCTTTAGAATCAATTTTTACAATGCTGTAAGCTTCATTATCATTATATGCACCAAAAACACCAGCTAGATAAATAGATTTATTTACATTTAATATTTTATATACAGCTCCCATAGTACTAGCATTAAAATCTTGATCTATACTACCATCATATTTTAATTTAACTATATTATCTTTTTCTTGATCATTGACATGTGAAAATTTTCCTCCGATCAAAATACCATCATCTATTTTTAAGATACTATATATTTTAGCTTTATCTTCATCTTGTATATCTGTTGTACTTTTATATTCTTTTTTTATTTCTGTTTTTAGCTTAAATATAGGTATTTTAAAATCATTTTTTTTCTTTAAAAATTTGTTCTTATATTTAATATTTACACCACTTGTATCCATGTAAGCCAAAGACATACCATTCTCACCAGCTATTAATATAGTATCTTCTGATAATAATGTAGATGTATAAATATTTTTTTTATCTGATAAAGATCTTATAGATGTAATATCTACACTATTGGATACCATAGATTTTATATCCTTATTATTTTGGCATCCACTTAAACCAATCAATATTAAAGAAATACCGACACTTAAAGAGATTTTTTTCATAATAATCTTCCTCCCAAAAAAATTTACTTACCATTTTACCCCCCCTTTAAAATAATCTTAATTTTATATAAAATCTATACAAAAATCAGATATTTTTCTAGAAGTTGTTAAAAATAGTTATCAAACACTACAATAGTAGTTTGATAAAAAATTATATCAAAGTCATACTTACACTACTATTATAGTGTGGAATGATATGAAAAAAAATATAAAAGATTTAACAACTGATGAGTTACATATACTTATAGGTAAAAATGTTGCTCGTTTGAGAAAAGAAGCAGGATATACTCAACTAGAACTATCTTTGGAAATGGGCAATAAATCTCCAAGCCTTCTAAGTTCAGCAGAAGTATATAAGAACAAAAGACATTTCAACATATCTCAATTACACAAAATCTCAAAAGTCCTAAATGTAGATATAACAGAGTTTTTCAAATAAAATAAGAGTTCAAAAGCATAAACAAAAAAAGCCCTACCACTCATAAAGAGTGATAAGGCTTTATCATCTAAGGTATGTTCCAGCTATACATTAGACTTACACGCAAAGCACCACACTTTGCTAATAGATATAGTATCATAAAATTTATTAATATTTTTATAAGCTTATTTTTGTACAATTTTATAAAGGGTACACAGAAGTGATAGGAACTTGTCCTTCCTATCACCTTGTGAGACAAATCAGTCTTTGTCTGTGTCCTTACGCTTCTTACAATCCCTATAATTTAACCACATTAAAGCAGTTTTTACTACAGAGAGTATAAAAGCTAGTACAGAAAACAAAGTTTCCATTGCGTATCATAATATCATCGTCGGGGTAAGGATACCCCGACCTTGTATCATAACAATATTAGAGAAAAATATTATAATTATTCTCTAAAAGAGTTCATTAGGAGTAGATTGTCCCGACCTAAAGCATTGAATTTATCAAATAT
>Ga0256843_1003755_pt1 | contig 10400 bp, 16 predicted proteins | sample AlvinellametaG_FD_191572 | JGI IMG/M metagenome (GOLD analysis project Ga0256843, IMG submission 191572) | Pompeii worm associated microbial communities from hydrothermal vent at the East Pacific Rise, Pacific Ocean - Alvinella | ecosystem: Host-associated > Annelida > Integument > Unclassified ... | reverse complement strand
ATTATAACTTTCAAGTATTGGGGTATCGCCAAGCGGTAAGGCCGTGGCTTTTGGTGCCACTATTCGGGGGTTCGAATCCCTCTACCCCATCCACCTAACAATCTCAATCAATTTCAGAAAGTATCACAAACACCTAAAACACGAACTAAACAAAGCTTTCACAGTCTCATTTAATATCACTTATGTTATAGTAATCTCAACTTTTTGGGGGCTTTATTGGGGGCTTAGTATAAAACTTATCCTCTTTCCAATAAAAATAAGCCCCTAAATCAATTTGGAGATATTATGGCGAGGCTAACAACACCACTTTCAGATACCAAAATCAAAACATCTAAACCAAAAGAAAAAGACTATAAGCTTTCTGATGGAGCTGGGTTATATCTTTTAGTAACTAAATCAGGTGGCAAACACTGGAAACTAAAGTATAGATTTGAGGGAAAAGAAAAAAAGTTATCTTTAGGAGCCTACCCTAGTATCTCTTTATATAAAGCAAGAGAATTACGAGATAAATATAAAGTGGATATTGCTAATGGCATAAATCCTAGTGAAGCAAAAAAAGAAAATAAGGCAGCACTCTTAATTCAAAATGAAAAGCTTTCTAATACATTTGAAAATATTGCTATGGAAAGACTAAATAAAATACAAGACACAATAAGTGAAACTCACTACAAAGGTACATTACGAGGTTTTATTAATGATACTTTTCCATATATAGGTAAAAAACCCATTGATGATGTTACAGCAAAAGATATTATAAATATTCTTCACATAATGATGGAGAGGGGTGTAACAAATAGTGCTAAAAAAGTATATCAAGCTATTGGTAAAACTTTTAAGTATGCTGTTGCTAATGGAAAAGCTGAAAGAAACCCTGCCAGTGATATAGAACTAAGTGAAATTATTGGAAAAGAAGTAGTCACACACTACCCTACTATCACAGATGATAAAGGGATAAAAAACCTTTTAATATCAATTAATGATTATGATGGTGAATATTCTACAAAACAATCATTACTACTTTTAGCATATACATTTGTAAGACCATCAAATGCAAGATTAGCTTTATGGAATGAGATAGACTTCAAAGCGAAGACATGGAACATTCCAGCAAAAAAAATGAAAACAAAAGATGATTTCATAGTTCCACTAACAGATACAGTACTGGCACTTTTAGAAGATATGAAACTATATTCCAGTGATAGCCCATATATATTTCCAAGTATTAAAAGCAAAACTACTGCTTTAAGTGATGGTGCTCTTAGAGGTGCAATAAGAAGAATGGGATATACAAAAGAGGAATTTACACCCCATGGATTCAGGGCTATGTTCTCAACAATCGCACATGAAAAAAGTAACTTTAATTATGATGTTATTGAAACACAATTAGCACATAGTGTTGGCAATAAAATCAGTCAAGCATATAATAGAGCTAAGTATTTAGATGAGAGGAAAGAGCTTATGCAATGGTGGAGTAATTACCTAAATAATTTACTTGAAAATGATAATTAACTATGTCTAAATATTCAACAGTTCAAATACAACAATATTTGCATGATCTAGCTAAAAATGAAAATATTAGCATAGTTGATGTTGGTCTATTTAATGAAGTTAAAGAATTAATTTTTCAGAAATATGGAACTGACTTTAATTATATAAATAGTAATATTGTTGACCCAATTAACAGACAAATAAAACAATGTCATAAATACTATAAAAATATATCTATAACAGATAAGCAACTAGATTTATTAATCTACTATCTTGAACAAGTATTAGATGAGCAAAAACATTTATTACACAAAGAAACAGAAACAATAATAAGTCAAAATGCTATTGATAATTGTTGGATAGATGATACACCAAATGCTATTTATATGATAAGTCTATTACAAAATATCATAAAGCATTTTCACATTCTAAATATGTTTGAAAAAGATGAAAAAGAGCTAATTGTGAAAGAAAGAGATTTACATAAAATCAATGCAGCGATAGAGTTACTATCAACACATACTGATAATATACATCTTTTACATTATCTACAAGAAGCAAAATCAGAAAATCAGGCAATAAGCAAACCAAATATTTTATCGAGCTTTTTTTATCACTATATACAAATTTTACTTCATAATTTTCACTTTAATAAGTCTAAAGCTACAAAAATAGCCAATGAAATCATGAATATAGTTTTTGATTCTAATAAAGACTACCGTATATATACAAACACTACATCATTCAAATATAAAGATTTAACACTTACAAAATATGTAAATAAATAACAAACAATAATGAAACAATATTTGTATTTTTATTGAATGACTCATATCATCTTATATCATATCATTACATCATAATTAATTACGATACTAAATAAATTTTTACTATTTAGTGTGAAATCTTAAAGCTTTAAGTAAATTCATAAAAGGATTTACACTATGCAAAAAAAATACTATAGGGCGAAAGAAGTTTCCATATATTTGGGTGTTGGAGTTTCTACTGTATGGAGATATGCAAAAAATGGTTTATTACATCCAAAGAAGATATCAACTCATGTAACAGTATTTGATATACAAGAAGTTAAAGCATTATGTAGTGCTAATAATGCTGGGTAGGTTTATCTATGAAAAATAAACTTAAAAGCAAAAATATTCAGATAGCTATATTTTTAGATACAGCTTTGGAGATAGCTGAAGAACTACTGGAAGAAAATTTTGATGATGTAATCATATCTATTGCTAGTCCAACTATAAGTGGTGCAATAGGTTCTCATATACCTCAAAACTTTGATGATACAAGTAGTAATAAAAAATATAGTCATATTGTTTTACATCCAGCTCTATTTTTACATGAGCATAAAGCAATGCTATTTGCAACAATTATTCATGAGCTTGTTCATGCTGCACTAAAACATGAATATTTAAATATAAATGAGCCATATATAGAACATGGTAAAAGCTTTAAAGAACGATTTATACGACTAGGTGTAGATGTAGATGAAAATGGTAATGTAGAAAATATTGACAAAAATGGCACATATTTTTCAATATATGAAACAAAATTTAAAACCCTACATATACCAGTTCTATATAACCATGAACATTTTAAAGTTGAAGAAAAAGTATCAATACAAGGTCGTGCTAAATGTCCTAGTTGTGAACTAGAAGTAATTACTTTTAATTCTAAGCCTTTAATATGTAAAGATTGTCATATTGAACTAGATAATAACTATATGAAACTTCTTATGAAAGAGTTAAAAGCACGAAAAGCTTCATTTAAATCTCTTTTACAAGATTTTGAATATTTATGTCTTTGGTACCCTCTAAAATCTGCAAAAAACATTGCTTATGTTCAAGAAGCTCTTATGTTAGCTGATACTGATAGATTGGAAGCACTGGCATATAGTGGAACTATTGATAAAGATGGTAAAGAAAAATTATATAAGGCTGCTTATAACTTGATTATAAGCCATAAAAACATAGCTATATTAAAGGGGCTTACAAATGTTTAGTAAAAGTAATCAAAAAAAAGATGTCATTGTTTTAGGTTTTCAACATATTGAAGAAGAACTACGAAAAGGTGCTTTAACAATAAATATAAAAGTTAAAGCTAACCACTACAACTCAACTAAAGAAGAGCTGCTAAAACAGAATCTGAAAATATCAATGCTTTTAAATGTATTTTTCCAAAGGCAAGAAAAAAGTTATATTGATGATTATATTACATCTATTGAACAACTCAATAGCAATATAACTAATGCAAACTTTGAACACATTATGCAAAATAGCGATAGAAATATTCAAGAACAAATTACACAACAAGTTGAAGATGATTTTAACGAGTTCTTGAAAAACTATGTTGAAAAGCAAAAAAGCAGACAAAAAATAAGAGAAAAACTAGATAACAATCTAAGTGAACTTTTTGCGAAAGCTGAACAAATCTTAACTGATACAGAATTACAAATCAAAGAAATCGTATCAAAAGATTTAATAGATCAGTGGAACAAGCTTGATTCAGAGTATTCGCTTTCTTCATCTAAGGCTTATAAGAAGTTTGTTGCTGAATTTAAAAACAGACCTGAACAATTAGCCTTTGTTACTACACTTCTTAAAAGAGTGATAAAGTAATTTAGATGATGAAAGAAAAAATGCTACCAATAGTTATAAAAATAGAGTTGATAGAAACTATAGAAACTTACTACAAGCAACAAAAGCGAAATGTATCATCTATGGGAATTATCAAGGCTATAGCACTATATAGCTATTTTTATAAAGTAGCTAGGGTACAAGCAACAAACAAGATATATGCTAATGAAAAGTACTTATGTAATAAGTTAGAGGTTAGTGCCCCTACATTACAAAAAATAAAAAAAGATTTAGCAGCAATGGAGTTAATAAAAATAATTCCTCAAAAGTTTAAAGGAAAAGGAAATATATCAAAAGGGTATATACAAGTTAACAAAATATGGAAGCAGGATACTATGAAAAAAATAGATGATTTTCAGCCTGAAGCAAGGCATATAATTTTTAATCTAGCAAAAGAGATTTTAAGGTTTCAATTTCCTTATGATTCAATATGTTCAGCTGAAGATATTGGAGCTGAAAATGATGAAATTGAAATCAAAGGTAAAAACAACACGATTGATATAGTGAATCCATTATATTTTTATGTTGATGAAGACAACTACCTATGTTGTGTTGCTTTATACTCAACTGGCAATGAAATTTCTATGATAGTACCAACCATATTAGTGGAAAAATATCTTACTAGAATTGGCTATTTTTTGAGTACAAGAAATGCGAAATATTCGTAGTAAAGATTTTTAACAACGATAGTGTTTTTCGTAAGTAAAATATTTGATACCGATAACATTAGCTAAAACAGCTAAAAAGTATCAAATAAACCGTATTTAAGGGGTTTCTTTCGTGGTAAAGATTTTTATAGCCATATATGCTTAAAGTAAAAGTTATATATATGCTTAAAATAAGGAGATAGTAAATTCAATTTACACCCTCCTCTAAAAAACAAGGATTTAAAATGAAGATTAAAGTTTTTATAAATCACAACAGCTATAAGATAATTAACATCTTAACATCAGATGATATTAGAACTATAGCAAACAAATATGACAGATGGGAGTATGTATTATGATTAATGGAGTTAATTTCGGAAAGACAATTAATGAGGATGATATTATTGATATAGAAGATAATATTAAAGGTGTAGTAGCTTTATTATCAGCAATGGTTATTGCTAATGATAGTGGAGAACATAAATACCAAAAACAAAGTTATGAATCTTTACAAGTGAGTTTAGAAAGAAGTATTAAAGATTTAGACAAATTAAAAAGAGGTGTGAACTATATGATCGAGCATATCAAAGCTCCAACATAATGAATGTCATCAAAGCATTTTTAATTCAATGATAATGCATTAATAGTTATGTATAGAAATAGGTTAGAAAAATCTAATAATTTACATACTCTTAACTTAGCTCCAAAGTATTATAAATAGGTAGTTTGTTAGTGGTTAAGAAACTGGTTAAATAAATATAACTATAGGGACTATATAAAGAGAGGTTATGAGTTGTAGAATTTAGTCGGTAAAGCCCTATATTATGGGATTTAAAAGGTACTATCTGGGGTTTTGCCAATAAGGGTACTAGCGAGTGCGAAAAAGTTCTAGATATAGTTTTCTCAACTTGGTTATATTTTTATAAGAAAGATAATAGCTTCAAAGTACGGAGCTATCGAGGTTATTCCAAGTTATACAACTTGGTTATATTTCAAAGAAAAAAGGAATAAAATGCAAGATAGATATATCACACAAAAAGAATTAGCTGTTTTTTGTGGTTGTGAACAGCCATATATAGCAAAGCTAAAAAAGAAAGGTTTGTTTAACCAGTGTTTAGAAAATGGTAAATTTCTAAGAGTTAAAGCAACAGAGATAGCAAAGATATATGAGGATTCAAAAGACCCATCAAGAGATAATCAAAGAGAGGCAAATAAAAAGCATAAAATTTCGCCGGCGAAAATTGATATTCAAGAAAATACAAGTGCAAATATTAAAAATACTGAACTTTACAATCAAGATAACTTAAATGATTTAGAATCATTATTACTTGGAAATGCTACATCATCCCAAAAAGTACAGATTATAAAAGATTTTTGGGCTGGTAAAATCAATCAGCAAAAATATTTAGAGGGTGAAAATCTTTTAATACCAAAAGAACAGATTGTAAAAGATGTGCAGCGAATACTAAAAGCTTTTAGAGATAAAGCTTTGGCATTACCTACTAAAATTTCAAGTGATCTAGTTGGGCTTACTGAAAAAAAAGATGTTGCAGTCGTTGTTGAAAGTTATATGTACGAACTATTGGAAGAACTTAGTAGTTTAGAGGATATTGAATAGACTAAAAATTTCGCCGGCGAAAATTTAATCTATCCCCAGTAGAATTTTTTGTTTTTTTATTTCTGATTCTATTATTTGCTGAAGATATTCACTTTTAGTTATTCCAAGTTCTTCAGCAATAATTTCAATATCAATAATAGTAGACATTTTCAATCTTAAATCATGTCGCATTTTTGGGTTCTCTAATCTTGGTCTACCAACTGGTTTTTTATCTTCCATATAAAACTCCATATTTATTTTTTATCGCTCATGTGTGGCTGCAAGGTTTCTATGATTGTATCGAGTTCTTTTGCTTTTACATAATTTTCTAGCCATGATTTAACCCAGTAAGGATAACCTCTTCCATTAGTACCCCATGCATTTATTGTGTTGTATGAAACTTCCAGTAAGGTAGCAAGTTCCATTTTTGTTAAATTTGCTCTTTTTAACAACTTCTTAAAAGATACTGTATCCATTAAATAAAGTCCTTTGATATTTATAAGTACATGAGTATATCAAATCAAAGAAAAAAAGTACATAAGTATACTTTAATAAATTAAACAATATACTTTTATTTAAGTATATATATACTTTCATAATTCCATCTAAAAGTATTTATGTATTTAAAAACTAAAAAAGGAAATTGAAATTGGAAAACATAACACTAAGTAATGGCAAAGTAGTCAAAATGAAAGTTCCAATCATAAAAGATTTAAGAGCTGTAGCTATATTCACGGATAAAGTGGAAAAAGAGCTTAATTTAATCCAAAATCTTACGGAATTAACTGCTGATGAAATAGATTTATTACCTATTGAAGATTATAAAATCTTACAACATCATCTAAATAGTATTTTATTATAAAAAGGAATGAAAATGAAAAAAGAAATTACACTTAGTACTGGTACTAAAATAGAAATAAGAGAGCCAGTTGTTAGAGACATGAGAATTGTTGCTACTTTTGAAAATGAAGTAGAAAAAGAGCTTAGTCTAATTGGTAACCTTACTGGTTTAACTGGTAATGAAATTGATGAACTATCTTTAAAAGATTATGGGTTATTACAAGAGGAGCTTAAAAGTTTTTTGTCATAAACTATAATCATATTATGCAAGGTATGGTTTTAATTAGCTCTACTTTGCACTTTGGTTATAGCGAAATGTTAAATATGGATATAAGTGTATTTATGGATTTTGTAGATCATGCAAATGAAATAATTGCCAAACAAGCTTTATAAGTCCAAGTGACATAATAGCAATAGCTGTAAAAACTGCATAGGTACTACTTTCAAAGATAGTACCTATAAAGATACCAGTTATAGAAGATAGTAAAAGTAAACCTATTAAAGATTTTAGATAATAGTTAAATTCTTTCATAGGTATATTTTAGCATAAAGAACAAAAAGGGGTTTTAGATGGAAAAAATGTTAACTTTAGGAGTGGTACTAAGTGCTACTGATATGTTATCCCCAGCATTTAACAAAGCTGGTAAAAACTTAGGAAAATTTGAGAGTAAAATAAAAGCTCTTGGTGCTAGTATGACTAAGCTTGGTACAGTTTCCCTTGGTTTAGGTACTGCTTTAGCAGCACCACTCGGTGCAGCAATTACAAGCTTTCAAGATGTAGCACAAGCACAAGGTGATTTAGCTTCACTTGGTATCGGTGATGAGGGTATAAATGCTATTACAAATTCAGCAATACGATTTAGTAATGAGTTTGCTGGAACTACTGCACCGGATTTTATAAAGGCTTCATACGATATTAAAAGTGGTATAGCAAGTTTAAGTGATGAGGGTGTAGCAAAGTTTACAAGATTAGCAGCTATGACCGGTTCGGCTACTAAATCAACAACTGAAGAAATGACTAAACTATTTGCACTTGGTTATGGAATATTTAAAAATTCAGATGAAACAGACTTTGATTTTGGTAATAGAATGTCAGCACAAGTTGCAGCAGCTGTTCAAGCATTTAGAACTGATGGTAGTGATTTAACACTTGGTATATCAAACATTGGTGCAGCTGCTAAAAAGATGGGTGTAAGTCTAAGTGAAGAGTTATCTGTAATCGGTGTTGCAAAAGGTGCATTTAATACAGCAGCTGAAGCTGGTACTGGATATAGAGCTTTTTTAACTGGTGTAGGTAAAGCACAAGATAAATTAGGTCTTACTTTTACAGACAGTACTGGGAAAATGCTACCTATGGTTGAAGTACTTAAAAAGATAAAAGATAAGTATGGAGATGATTTATCAACTTTAGCAGCACAGCAAGAACTTCAACAAGCTTTCGGTTCAACTGAAGCTGTAAAACTTGTCAATGCTTTAATAGATAAAACAGATGATCTAACCAACTCACAAACAAATCTTAAAAATGCAACTGTTGAGAGTACTGAAGCTATGGCACTTGCTAGAAATAGAGGTAAGGGCTTTGAAATACTTAGCCAACAAGTTGGAAACCTTGGTGTACTGATTGGAAAACATTTAGCACCAGTTGCTTACAAGCTAAGTACTTATATTGGTGGGGTTGTTACAGCTATACAAGACTGGACAATAGAAAATAAAACTGCAACATCTGTTATAACTTATGTGCTTGGTGGATTAGCTGGTCTGTTAACTGTATTTGGAACTATGAGTATTGCTGTTGGAGCTATTACAATGGCATTACCTACAATGGCTACTGCTTTTGGAGTTCTTAGTGGTGCTGTTACAATGCTTGGTATAGTTATGACAACTGTTGGTAGAGCAATGCTAATGAATCCACTTGGTGCAATAATCACTGCTATAGGTGTAGCTGCATATTTAATATATGATAATTGGGGTTCAATTAAAGATTTTTTTATTGATATGTGGGAGGGAGTAACATCTATATTTTCATCAACTATTGATATTATTAAAACATATTTAGGGTGGACACCTTTAGGAATGATTTTAAATAACTGGGGAATAATATCAACTTTCTTTAGTGATTTATGGGATGGTATCATTGGCATATTTAGTAGTGCATGGGATGGTATTAAGAGTACCTTTAATGGTGTAGTTGATTATATTAAACAGCCTTTTGTTGTGTTTTTTGACTGGATAGCAAATAAGTTTGAATGGATTAGTAACACTGTTGGAGCAGTTGTTGAAACTGTATCTGATATTGGAAGTAGTATAAGTGATACTATCGGTGATATTGGCAGTAGCATTGGTGATGGCTTAAAGAGTGCTAGTAATATGTTTAAGTTCGAAAATGAAAATGGTGGTACAAATATTCAATATGCTAGTCCTAATATAAACAGCCCAGCACAAAAAAATCAAACAATTACACAACATATAAAAGTTAATGTAAATAATCCATCTAGCAATGTTGAGGTAGAAACAGCTATAAGAAATGCTATGATAAATGATAGCAGTGATAGAAGTTTAAGTGATGATATGTAAAAAATATTAAAATTCTATTTTATCTCTTATCGTATCTAGCTCTTGATCTAACTGTTTTTTAAAATATTCAAATTTTTTATTAGCATTTTCATAAAATAGTTTGGATACTTTTTCTCGTTTATCTTCATAGTCTTCAGGGCTAGCAAATTCAAATTCCATAAACTCATCAAATTGTTTCTTAATTAATAAATATAAATCATTTAGTGTTGAGTAATGTGCATATATCTCTTTTGATACCAATAACTCATTATCTTTTAATAGCTTTATCATCTCTCTAATTTCATCCATGAATATTGTTTCTTCATTATGAACTCTATGTATATACATTCCTTGTTCTTCATAATAATCATCAAAAATAGCACTATTTACTTTATCAAAGTACTTAGACACCCTTTTATTTAACTCTTGATATAAAGCAATTTTTTTATTGAACAGTTCCCGATAGGTATCTTTAGTGATATTTTCAGTCACTTGAAGTTGTATTTTTTCTCTTTCAAGATTTATTCTATTATTATTTACAATAGTAGTAAATAAAACAGATATTAAAGCGGTTATAGCACCAATAAATGCCAAAACTTTATCATATTTATCGGTTGTTATAAA
>Ga0256843_1003754_pt1 | contig 10400 bp, 9 predicted proteins | sample AlvinellametaG_FD_191572 | JGI IMG/M metagenome (GOLD analysis project Ga0256843, IMG submission 191572) | Pompeii worm associated microbial communities from hydrothermal vent at the East Pacific Rise, Pacific Ocean - Alvinella | ecosystem: Host-associated > Annelida > Integument > Unclassified ... | reverse complement strand
GTTTTTATGAGACTCCTTTTAATTATAATTACTTTTTTCAATACTCTTTTTGCACAATACCCAAAATACCCCTTAAAGGTTTTTTTAGATCCGACAATAGATTATTATCAAGATAAAATCTTAATAAATGGCTATATATTTGAAAATAATAGATTTAGTTTTAAAGAGTATTCTTTTAATAATAATAAAAGCTACTTTTTAGATAAAGATAAAATTATATATATCAATACTTATGATTTATGTATTTATAATCTAAAAACTAATAGTAAAGTATGTAAAGAGTATAGTAAATATATTGATGCATTAGCAGTTAGTAAAGATAAAAACTATTATGCTATTGGATTTGGCAATAAGGTTTTACTGTTTTCTAAAAATAGGCTATATAAAACTTTTATAGTAAGAGATAAAATAAGAGATATTGCTATAAAAGATAATAAAATCTTTATAACCTATACACCAAAAAAGAGTAGCTATTTTTTAGATGGATATATTGAAATTTATAGCTTAGATGGAGATTTACTTTTTAAAAATAAAATTGGTAAGTTTGCTTTATATCCTATTGTAACTGATGGGGAGTATCTATACCATAGTGATGGAGTAAATGTTTATATTACTAATATTAAAACAAAAAAGGTAAATAGAGGAAACCTTTTGGGCAGTTATATATTTCAAGATGCTAATAAAAATTTTATTGTAGCTTCAACTAAAAAAGAGTTTTTTATTTTAAAAAAAGATTTTAAAGGAGATGAGATTTTATATTCATCTTCTTCTATTTTGCCAATCAATTTAAAAGCTATAAAAGTAGCTTCTACAAAAAAAGAGATTAAATCTATAAAAATCTTTAACAATAAAATCTTTATATTTTATAAAATGGGAGCATTTGATATAGTTGATTTTAATTTAAAACCAATTTTAACTTATAAGCCAAAAGATACTATATATGTTAGCTCTATATTTTTAACTAAAAATAGTGATTTAGTTATAGGGCGTAATAGTAAAATTTTTAGAATTTCTAAAGACTTTAAATATACTATTCTTGATACAAATTGCTCAATTAGTGTAGATATTTTTTATGCTAATAAAGATAGAGTTTTTTATACCTGTTCTTATGAAGAAAATGGAATAAGACTAACTGATAGTAATTTAACTTTACCTTTAAAGTTTGAGCCAACAAAAGCAATTATAAAAGATAATTTTTACTATATTGGTGGAAAAAATCTATTTAAATATAATATTATTAAATTTGATAGCAACTTTACAAAGCTAAATAGTTTTAGTTTTTACCCAAAGAAAAAGGGATATATTCATGATTTTTTCTTTAGAGGAAATAAAAAATATTTTATTGAGACAAATTGGGATAAGAGCTATTTAGAGGATAAAAAGGAGGTTATTTATAGTTTTAAAAAGCAAGGAGAAGCAAAGAGATTTGAAAATGGTTATATTATTTATGATAGAAAAGAAAAAAAGGTATCAATTTTAGATAATAATTTTAAAAAGATTGGTTTTATAAAAACTAAATATTATATATCTGAAATTTTCGCAAATAAAGAGTTTGTTTTTTTATATCAAGAGTTTAATCCATATCATTTTTTGAGTCTATATAGATTAAATGGCAAAAAGGTTTATGATATATTTTTATTTAAAGATAATAGCTTTGTTGTAGTATATCCTAATGGTAAGACTTTTACTACTAAAAAAGAGAATTTAAACTATATTATAAAATAATACAGTTTTAGCTCTTATAATAGAATAAGATTTTTACATCTCACGCGTAAGGTCGGCTTCAGACGACCAAAAAACTCATTTGACAAACATCAAAAAATGATGTATTATATAAACATATTTGATATTAGGAGTATAATTATGGTAACTTCAACTCAAATAGAGTATAGTAGAATTACTTTTTCTCTACCTCAAAGTATGAATATAGCATTAAATAATCTAAAAAATGAGCTAAAACGCTCAAAATCAGAGATTATAAAGTTAGCAATAGAAAATTATTTAGCTCAACAAAAAAAACTAAAACTTCAAAAAGCAGTAGATATAATGGCTAATGAGTATGAAAATAGTGATGAGTTAACAGAGTTTACTATTTTAGATAGTGAGGATTTTTTATGAAGCAGGGTGAAATATGGCAGATAAATCTTGACCCTACTATTGGTTCAGAGATGAAAAAGGTTAGACCATGTATTATTCTAAATAGTAATATAGTTGGAAAATTACCACTAAAAGTTATTGCTCCATTGACAGATTTCAAAGAACATTATAGAGCTGTTCCTTGGATGGTGGTTATTGAGCCTAATTCACAAAACGGACTAAAAAAAATATCAGCTATAGACCTTTTTCAAGTTCGTTCTCTATCAGAAAAGAGGTTAGTTAAAAAAATAGGCTCTGTTGATAAAGAGATTTTAGTTGCGTGTAAAGAGTCATTGGATATTGTATTTGAGATGTAATGTAATTTACTCTGTTTCTTTTCGGTTAATATCTCTATCAGTCTCAAAAAAAGTTTCTAATCGTTTATATAAAATCTTTATCTCTCCATCTTTCGTCACTATCTTATGAGTAGCATATATATCCAAAAACTCATTTTGGCTCATCTCTTGGTTGCAATATCGAATATACTCTTTTAGAGTCATATCAAATATCATAGAGCCATCTAAAAGTTTATGATGCTCTCTTTTTTTATTCCATTGAGCCAAAGATTGATAGGGGTACTCTAAAATATTCTCAACCATACGAGCCACCAAAGGATTCCTTTCAATATACTTCGCCACTATCCAAGCATGAGTTTCATCATAAAGAAAATAGGAGAGATAACGCCCTTGCCAAAAGTGACCTGTTCGTTTATATTTTCGGTTAAAGTATATAGAGTAAGTACCATTAAGATATTGAATAGCTTCTGATATATTCTCCTCTTTCGTCTCTAAGAGTAGATGATAGTGATTAGTCATCAGACAATAGGCATGAAGTGTGATATTAAAATCTTCCAAATTGTATTGATTTAGAAAATGCTCAATATATTTTAGGTGATGTAGATGATATAAGATTTGTAGAAGATATTTCTGTTCAAGATAGACTTAGTGGTTATTTGGCAGAAAAGCTTTACTATTAATATAATTTAATGTTTTTTTATTTAAAAGGCTATTTAGGTTTAATGTCAAACTAAGCTAATCAATCTTTACACAAAATTTGGGTAAAATCGTCTCAATTTTAATATTAGGTTATAAATATAATGTTAGCAAAAATTTTTGGTTCAAAAAATAGTAGAGTAGTAAAAGGTTATCTAAAAAGAGCAAAAAAGATAAATGCCCTAGAAGAGAAGTATGAAAAACTCTCTGATGATGAGTTAAAAGAGGCATTTAATCAGCTCAAAACTGTTGTAAAAGCAGGAGAAAAGAGTTTAGATGATGTATTGTATGACTCTTTTGCAATTACTAGAGAGGCTAGTAAAAGAGTTTTGGGTATGAGACACTTTGATGTTCAGCTTGTTGGTGGTATGGTACTTCATGAGGGTGCTATAGCAGAGATGAAAACAGGTGAGGGTAAAACTCTAGTTGCAACACTAGCTGTGGCTTTGAATGCTATGCTTGGAAAAGGTGTTCATGTAGTAACAGTTAATGATTATCTAGCAAAAAGAGACTCACAAGAGATGGGACAGCTTTATAACTTTTTGGGTTATTCTGTGGGTTGTTTGACTGATGATATATATGATGAATCAGAGAAAAAAGCTCAATATGATGCAGATATTACCTATGGAACAAACAATGAGTATGGGTTTGATTATCTGCGTGATAATATGAAAACAAGAGCAGAAGAGAAAGTTCAAAGAGGACACTATTATGCTATTGTGGATGAGGTTGACTCTATTTTAATTGATGAAGCTAGAACACCTTTAATTATCTCTGGACCAGTAAAAAGAGATGTGAACTATTATGCTAAAGCTGATGAGATAGCAAAGCAGATGATAAAAGGTGAGAAAAAAGAGACAAGAGCAGGTGAGCCAGAAGAGACAACTGGAGATTTTTATGTTGATGAGAAAAATCGTCAAGTAATTATGACAGAAGATGGTCTCCAAAAAGCCCAAGATTTGTTTGAGGTAGAGAACTTATATGACTTAGAACATGCAGCTATGGCACATCACCTTGACCAAGCTATGAAAGCTCACTATATCTTTGTAAAAGATGTTGATTATGTTGTAAAAGATGGTGAGATTGTAATAGTTGATGAGTTTACAGGACGACTTAGTGAGGGTCGAAGATTTAGTGAGGGGCTTCACCAAGCACTTGAAGCAAAAGAGGGTGTAGAGATACAAGAGGAGTCTCAAACTTTAGCAGAGATTACATATCAGAACTACTTTAGAGGATATGAGAAACTAGCAGGTATGACTGGTACTGCTCAAACAGAAGCTACAGAGTTTGCAGAGATTTATAATCTTGAAGTTATCTCTATTCCTACCAATGTACCTGTAGAGAGAAAAGATTTAAATGACCTAATTTATAATACTGAAAAAGAGAAATTAGATGCAGTTGCCAAAAAGGTAAAAGAGCTTTATGAAAAAGGTCAGCCCGTACTTATAGGTACAGCTTCTATTGAGAAGTCTGAATTAATTCACGAGAGACTCAAAAAAGCAAAAATTCCTCACAATGTATTAAATGCCAAAAACCATGAGCATGAAGCAGAGATTATCGCTCAAGCTGGTAAAAAAGGTGCTGTAACAGTTGCTACCAATATGGCAGGACGGGGTGTTGATATCAAGATAAGTGATGAGATAAAAGAGCTAGGTGGACTATATATCTTAGGAACAGAGAGACATGAGAGCCGAAGAATAGATAATCAGCTAAGAGGTCGTTCAGGACGACAGGGAGACCCTGGTGTATCACAGTTTTATCTAAGTTTGGATGATAATCTTTTGAGAATTTTTGGTGGAGAGAAAATCCGTAATATTATGATGAAGCTAGGAGTAGAAGAGGGTGAGTATATCGATTCAAAAATTGTGACTCGTTCAGTTGAAAAGGCTCAGAAAAAAGTAGAAAATATGCACTATGAGTCCAGAAAACATATCCTAGAGTATGATGATATAGCAAATCAACAGAGAAAATCTATCTATAGCTTTAGAAATCAACTGTTAGACCCAGAGTATGATATAGATGCAAAAATTAGAGAAAATAGACATTTTTATGTTGATTATCTATTAAATGAGTGTGAGATTTATGAGGGTACTCCAACTGAGGATTATGATTTAGATAAGCTTGTGGATTTAGTTAGAAATAAACTAGCTATAGATATAGACAAAAGTATATTAGAGGGCAAAGATTATGAAGAGATAAAAACTACGCTCTATGATATTTTAGAAAAAGCTTATGAAGACAAAATGGCTCCATTGACACCAGAACAGAGAAGTGAAGTTCAGAGAGTTTTATATTTGCAAGTTCTCGACCCACAATGGAGAGACCACCTCTATGAGATGGATGTACTCAAAACAGGAATTGGTCTTAGAGGTTATAACCAAAAAGACCCACTCACAGAGTATAAAAAAGATAGCTATAATCTATTTATGCAACTAATAGATAGAATAAAAAGAGAAGCTGTAGAGGTTCTACATCTAGTTCAGTTCAATTTTGAGTCACCAGAAGAGGAACAGCAAAAGATGAATGAGATACTAGACGAGCTTGAGAGTGATTTACAAAATGCAGTAACTAATGAAGAGGAGATGGTAGAGGCTGATTTTGAAGAGGGTGAGGCTTCTATTAGAACACCTATTAGAACAGAGAAAAAGCCAAAGAGAAATGACCCATGTCCATGTGGAAGTGGCAAAAAATATAAGCAGTGTTGTGGAAAAAGTGGACCTAAAAAGGGATTATTAGCCTAATATTATGAAATCTAATAAAAATTTTGTTCATAAAATAATACGACACTATCTAAAGTATGATAGAGATAATCCTTTTATCTTTATCTCTTCTCTATTGGCATTTTTGGGTATTTCTGCTGGGGTTATGGTCTTGATGTTGGCAATGGGTATTATGAATGGAACCCAAAAAGAGTTTCAAAAACGCCTTTTTGTGATGAATTATCCTCTTACCGTGATACCTATAGCTTATGGCAATGTCAATAATGATTTAATAAAAGAGTTAAAAACAGAGTTTCCACATCTAAAATTAAGTCCATACTATACTACTCAGGTTATTAGTAAAAGTGGCTCAAATGTCAATGGTTCGATTTTGTATGGAGTTGATTTTAACAAAGAGGCAAATATCAATGAAGTTTTTGCCAAGGCTCTAAAGACATCTCTATCTAGCAAAAGTAAATACAAAATAATAGTAGGAGAGACATTAGCTAATGAGATGGGTGTCTATAAAGGTCAAAAATTAACACTATATTTCTCTGAACAACAGGCTATTGGTTTTGGAACTATGCCTTTGCAGAAGAGATTTATAATAGATGGTACATTTGACTCTGGATTAAAAGCATATGATAAAGCGATTATATATACAACCAAAGAGGCTTTTGTAAAGATATTAAAAAGACCACAAGGAGTATATGACGGTATTCATATCTACTCAAAAGATGCTATGAATGATATCAAAAAGATAAAAGAGTTTTTTATAAAAAAAGGTCTATCCAACAAAGTAATTATAGAGGGTTGGTGGGAGCAAAATAGTAGCTTTTTTGCAGCTATGGAGATGGAGAAACATGCTCTATTTTTAGTTTTATTACTTATTATAGTGGTTGCTTCACTTAATATTATATCATCTCTACTAATGACAGTTATGAGTAGAAGAAGCGAGATAGCCCTAATGAGAACACTAGGTGCCACAACACTAGAGATAAAACGGATATTTTTCAAGCTAGGTATTATCGTAGGCGTGAGTGGTATTATAGTAGGAACTATTTTAGGTTTTGTGGGTAAATGGGTACTTACTACATTTGATATTGTATCGCTATCGGCTGATGTTTATGGCTTTTCAAAACTGCCTGTTGATTTAACTGTAGTTGATTTTGTATCTATTATTGTTGGTACATTTGTTATTGTGATTTTATCTTCACTATATCCAGCCTATAAAGCATCATCGACTGACCCTTTGACTGTTTTGAGAAATGAATAATTTAGTTTTACTAAGATTAGGTTAGATAAAATTATAGTATTAAAAATAAGAGAGTATTGTATATGTCAATAAAATTTCAAGAGACACAGCAGATGTTTTTTAATTTTAAAATAATGCAAGATGTGGATTATAGAGCTATAGACCTTTTTGCTGGTATAGGTGGTATAAGATTAGGTTTTGAGAAAGCTTTTAAAGATAAAATTGGTTTTGTGTTCTCTTCTGAAATTGATAAATATGCAAAAATAACCTATCAAACCAATTATGATGATACTCCATATGGAGATATTACAAAGATAAAAGAAGAACATATTCCCTCACATGATATTTTACTAGCTGGTTTTCCCTGTCAAGCTTTTAGTATAGCAGGGTTGAGAAAAGGCTTTGAGGATACTAGAGGAACACTATTTTTTGATGTAGCTAGAATTGCTAGATATCATAAACCAAAAGTGGTTTTTTTAGAAAATGTTAAAGGGTTCAAAAATCATGATAGAGGTAATACTTTTAGTGTAGTTAAAAAGACCTTGGAAGATTTAGGTTATAAGGTTTTTGCAGAAGTTTTAAATGCGAAAGAGTTTGGTGTTCCTCAGAATAGGGAGAGAATTTATATTATTGGTTTTTTAGACCATGATATAGAGTTTGAGTTTCCAAAACCTCCAAATAAACCAGTTAAGTTAGGAGATATTTTAGAACATAAAGTAGATGATAAATATACAATATCTGATAAATTATGGGCTGGACATCAAAGAAGAAAATTGGAACATAAAAAAAAGGGTAATGGGTTTGGATATTCTATGTTTACTCCATCATCAACATATACAAGTACAATAAGTGCTAGATATTATAAAGATGGTTCAGAAATTTTAATAGAACAAAAAGATAAAAATCCACGAAAATTAACTCCAAGAGAAGCAGGAAGATTACAAGGGTTTCCAGATAGTTTTCAAATACCTGTTAGTGATACACAAGCTTATAAACAGTTTGGAAATAGTGTCGCTATTCCAGTAATAGAGATGTTAGCAGATAATATTCTCAAAGCATTGGAGAAATAGATGAAGATAAGAAAATTAGAGATTAGTGATAAAAAGTTTGATATAAATTTAAAATTCTATTTTTTCTTGAAATATTTGGTTAAAGCTAATCTAACTGATAATCAATCAACATCTATACTTAAGATTTATACATTAAAATCTTCTTTTGATATAACTATTTCACAAATAATAGAATACATAGACGAGAATATAAAAAAAGGTTCAAAAAAACAGAAGTTACTTTTTGAAATATTAGATGAGGTTGATTGTGAGTTCTCTTTAAAGCTTTTTATATTTAGTCTAAAGCTATTTATGATAAAAGATTTACTCTTACAAGAGGCAAAATTAAAAAATATTTTGGATATATCTAAATTGGAAAATTTAGACCCATTATCATTAGAGTATGACAAGATAACACTATATAGCCCTTATGCTACAAGCGTTAATGGAGCATTATTATCACTAATATTCTTTGATAAATTAGCTAAAAAGGAGACAAACTTTATATCTCAAGATGCTGAAGATTATATTAAAAGTTTATCTAAATTAGCTCAAGAATTAGTCAATAAAGGGGTTGAACCAAATCAAATTTTTATGTTAATGTTTAGTGAAAGCATAAATCAATCAATAATTAGTGATAGTGGTTCAAACTATGAAGATAGAATATTTGCTGTTTTGACATCTATTGGAATTGATGAAAGTAGTATAAAAAAGATTCATGATAAAGATGATAGTTCTACTGAATTTGATTTTTTCTTTGAATTAGATGGTAAAAGCTATGGAATAGGAGCTAAAAAAACTTTAAGAGAGAGATATAAACAGTTTATTAAAACAGCCCAAATGAGTCAGATAGATGTAATGATTGAGATTACATTAGGAGTTGACTTAACTAAAGAGAAAGTTTTAGCAATTCGCAATCATAATATATTTTTGTTTGTCTCAGATGAAGTATATCGAGTAAATAACTATTTACAAGAGATAAAAGGTGTTTACTCTTCAAAGGATTTAGAGCTAAGTACTTTAAAAAAATTATAATCAAGAGATAGAAGTTGTGAAAAAAATATACTACTCTTACAACCAACTAATAGAAGATTTAAAACAGTTAATCAAAAATATAGATAGAGAGTTTGATACCATAATCCCTATAGCTAGAGGTGGATTAACTATTGCTCACCTGCTTGGAGAGTATTATGATATACGCAGAGTCTATGCTATTAATACTATAGGATATAACGATACTCAAAAGCTAGATAGTGTAGAGGTTTTCAATATCCCAAATCTCAAAAATACAAAATCAGCTTTAATTGTTGATGATATAGTAGATAGTGGAGATACACTTATAGCTGTTTTGGATATACTTCAAAAGAGATACCCAGATATTCAATTCTATAGTGCCTCTATATTTTATAAAAAAAGTGCTAAAATTGCACCAACTTGGTACTCCAAAGAGACTAATGAGTGGATTGATTTCTTTTGGAGTGAGGATTTAAAGGACAAAAAATGATATTGATGATAGATAACTATGATAGTTTCACCTATAATGTAGTGCAGTATTGCCTAGAGCTTGGTGCAAACTTAAAAGTAATCCGTAATGATGAACTAACTATAGAGCAGATAAAAGAGCTAAATCCAGATAAAATTATTATCTCTCCTGGTCCTGCTACACCAAATGAGGCAGGAGTTACACTAGAAGTTATAAAAGAGTTTGCAGATACTACACCTATATTTGGGATATGTCTAGGACATCAAAGTATAGCCCAAGCCTTTGGAGGAGAGGTCATTCGAGCCAAAAATATGATGCACGGCAAAACTTCACAAGTAGAAGTAAGCCAAGAGACTATAGTTTTTGATGGTTTACCAAAAGAGTTTAGAGCTACTAGGTATCACTCTCTTACAGTTAATAAAGAGAATGTACCAGATAATATTATAGTCACATCATATAGCAAAGATGATAATGAGATAATGTCACTAGAGATAAAAGAGAGACCCATATATGGAGTACAGTTTCACCCTGAATCTATTATGAGTGAGTATGGGCATGAGATGTTGGATAACTTTTTGAAGCTTTAAAAATAGTTATTTTTTATCTTTAGATAAAGCTACAATTAATCCTGATGTAATGACGCAAACTATACCAAAAATCGTTAAAAGATTAGGTATTTCATCACCTAGTGCTATACCAATAAATATAGCAAATACGATATTTGAATAGCTTATAGTACCTACTATTCCTGCTTTTGTATATTCATAAGCTTTTGTCATCATCACT
>Ga0256843_1003753_pt1 | contig 10400 bp, 8 predicted proteins | sample AlvinellametaG_FD_191572 | JGI IMG/M metagenome (GOLD analysis project Ga0256843, IMG submission 191572) | Pompeii worm associated microbial communities from hydrothermal vent at the East Pacific Rise, Pacific Ocean - Alvinella | ecosystem: Host-associated > Annelida > Integument > Unclassified ... | reverse complement strand
CTGAATTTTTATCCACTTTTTCTAAAGTAAATGTAAAATTTTTATGCTCGTTGTCAAAGTGTATTGTTTTATATAAAGTTTTATACCCTTTGTTCATAATCTTAAGTTTGTAAAAACCACTTTTTAGACTCATATAATCTTTATATTTAGTATTTATATCTTCAATATAGATATCTGGATAAAGTCTTCTGTTGTCTTTTTTATCAAAAACCGATATGTTTAAAGAAAATTCTAGAGTTTTATCAAGTGCATAGTTAAGATCACTTATTCCAGAAAAAGTCAGGTTGCAGATACTTTCAAAGATAAAACTGTTTAAACTTACAAAAGCTCTTTTTGCCTCTTTTTCAGCCATATAAAGCGTTGGAAAATATACACTTGTCATTGGTAAGCTTAAGACTATAAATTTATCCCAAGAGGGGCTACCTGGGGTGTCAAAACTATACCCTTTGGCAGATTTTCCTAAAACACCTCCGCTAAAGGTAAAATAAAATCTACCAAAACCTTTTGCCGTTGCAGATATACAAAACTTTGTCGGATCAATTGGTGTTAAACTATTAAAAGCCTTTTGAACATTTTTTGGCATACTTTCAATATTTTTTGCACCTGTTCGTAAATATATAACAGGACTTATTTCCCAATAAACATTGTACTGCTCAACAGGTTCTCCAAAAAGAGAGAAAATTCTATATCGTACTTTTACACTTTTGATACAGATTTTATCGATAAATTTTGATTCTTTTAATGTAAGATTTTGACACTCTTGTATAGGAAGACTTTGTACTTCCCCTTTATATTCTTGTGAAGAAAGAAGTAGCGGTAATAAAAGAATAATTAAAAATAAAAGAGACTTCATACCAACTCCACTAGATTAAAAACTATCTAACTAGACCTATTATCTCAAAATTTAACTCTTTAATTGCTTAAAAAGAGAATTGGAATTTTTTTGAAGTTTTGTATTTTTAATATTTTCTAGTAAAGTTTATGTAAAAAACTCTACATAAACTTTATCAAGATATTTTTTTGCTTTCTCAGCTTTTTCAATCTTTTTATCAAATATCTCTTTTGTTGATGGATATTTTTCAGAATATTCTCTGTACATATCACATTTGAGATCCATATTGTTTTTAAACTGTTCTATAACAAGTTTCATATCAGCAGGTGTTGAAACCCATTGCATAAATTTTTGAAACATTCTCTCTCTAACATCAATTGCAAAAGACTCATCAAGTTCTGCAGCCATCCCTTTTAAATCCCAACGTGAGAAGTAGATACCACTCTTTACAGGAGGCATAATCTCCTCGTAAATCGCTTTTAGATAATCTGGATAATCATCATAACTTTCTTCAGAGCAGCTGTTATCTACACAAGCATCAACCATTGCTCTTTTTTGCATCTCTTCAAATTCATTTCTTAATTCATTCAAATCTTGAATATTCATTCTCTCTCCCTACTCTTTTATATAGTTTTCAAATATTTCATGTGCCAATGCTTCATCAACCAACACGCCATTTTTTGATATATAGGTACCAAAAAGCTTCTCACCTTCACGAACAACAAAATCACATTTGCCATATACCTGTACAAATTCATCTGCTTCATCCAAGATCTCAACAACCTCTTCTTGATACTCTGGCGCGATGTAAGCACCATTGACATGCGATTTTTTCATATTCGATACAGTAAAGTAAAAATCATCGGCTCGTATATTCATAGGTATCATCATCGCATCTGCACCGTTGGCTTTTATCTCTTTGTTCAACATGACAAAAAGTCTGTTTGTGCTTGCACTCTCAGCTATGAGCCCATAGAGTTTTGTCTGTTTTTTTATAGCATCGTCTGCATTCATTGTTGCTGGTGCTTCTAAATGTTCACTCATTCTATCCCCCATAACGCTTTTGCTTCTTCCTCTTCAATTGTACATCTACGACACATCACTTCACCACCTTTATAAGCAAAGAAACTGCCACACTCATCACATCGTCTCATATCAAAACGAACAAGTGTTTCTATCTTTGGTTCAAAGAAATTGCCAAGTGCAAAGCTTTTTCTCAGTGTGAGAGAATCTGGCTCACACACATCATGACAGCTGTGACATTGCACACACGCAAGTGGATTAAAGTTGATTACACTGCCTCTAGCATCAGAACTTAGTGCTCCTGTTGGACAGATTCTATAACACATTTGACAGTTTGTACATGTAGTTTCATCCAAATCTTTTTGTGAAATAAAAGAGATATCCTCTATAGAGATGTTATGAAATACTTCAGGTACTTTTGCACGCTTCATTGCCATAAGTAGTAAACTTCTTCTGTCTGGTATGTTCTTAGCTTTTATTTTTGCTATATCATCATTTGTTACTGTATGGGTTTTGATATCTTCATCACTTGATTCTACTCTGTTTTGAAACTGCTCTTTAATAGTCAGTACTTTCTTAACACCCTCTTTTGAGAGAAGTTTTCTTCTTGTTATACCATCTTCTTCTTTTTCAAAAGTAACATTCAGTGGTTCAACACGCAACTCTTTATCTTGCATCATAGCTTCAAGTATAAAGTTTACCTCTTCGGCTCTTTGCTCAATAAGTGATAAATTTGTACTAGCTATTGGGCAATCTCCACACGGTCCAATATCAAGTGTGAGTTGTTTATCAGAGATAAGTGTTATGCTTAAAAGCTCCTCAACACTCAGTGCGGCAATACAAGGAAACTCCTCATCTTTACAGGTAAAGATCTCTCGATCTTCTTCTAAAAATTTAAAAATATAGTTTAAAGGTTTAAAATCATCAAGAGAGTATGCATCTGTTGGACATGCAGCCAAACATCCTCCACATCCGACACAATCACTTGGTGTAAAAGATATTTGTGAGTTTTCTATCTTAATAGTCTCAACAGGACACACCTCTACACAACTGTTACAAATAGCAAATTTATTAGAGGTATGTACACATTTTGCTACATCTAAAGTAAGTAAACTCATGCTTGGTAGTTGTATCCGTTGTTTTTAAGTTGTGTAAGATATTCAAAATCACTTAACATAAATTCTAATGCAAGATCAGCTACATCAAAATAAAGAGCTGTTCCAGCTTCACTTTTCACATTGAGTAAAAACATTGGTGCCCACTCTAAGAGATGCTCTTTTAAAAAATGGTACTCTATATCTGCTATCTCTGCTGCTGCATGAAAATCATCAGCTTCTAAGGCTTTGAGCTCTGATTCACACAACTTATATAAAAATTCAAACTCTACAGCGATATGATCAGCACTCATAACACGAGCCTTGTCAAGTTCTACTCTAAAGTCAAAATCATTAAAAAGCTTTTGCACAGGATTATCTCCACCTGTTTCCATCATCTGATCTTCACGCATATAAAAAGATTCATATGGGATCAAATGGAGTAAAAAAAGATTAGTAAAATCAACATCAAGATATTTTTCTCGTAAATCTTTTGAGTTTAACTCTTTGCGTTTTTGCCAATCTTTATATGTTGGGAAAAATGCGAGCATATTCTCATCTGTTTCTATTGATTTTAATAGCCCTTCATCAATTTCACTCATCATAAGTCGTGAAGTAAGTGCATAAAGATTTATACGTGCGATTTGTTGTTGTTTTAAATCATTATTCATAAATAATGTACCTTTGGATATTTTATTATTTTTGCATTATAGTAGAAAGTATATTAAAGCCACACATAACGTGGGCTTTAATAAGAAAATTAAGCTTTGATGTTAACTGCGTACGCTTTGTTAGATAAAGGTACAGCTGGACGCTTAATGTGTTGTGGACGACGTAATTTGTCGTTATGGTTAAGTGGACGAGTAAGTTGATCTCTCCACGCTTGATACACTTTAAAGTTGTTCTCATAGTTAACAACGATATCACCAATCTTATCATCAGCATGAGCTTTTTCGATGATAACTTTTTGGTGCCATGCATGGTTACCAGCAATTGGATCTGGATGTGAAGGAGCAACAGCATTTTGCCATGAACCACTCAGTCCATCCCACCAGATATTGTCAAGATCTTTATTATACTCTTTAAATCTCCATAGATTATGACCAGCATGACGCTTTTGGATACCTTCTACAGGTTTAAGTGTTCCAGTTTTTCCATCGTTTGTCATCTCATAAAGAGGTGCACCAACACCCATAATTCCAAGTTTATGTTCAAACCCTGGAATCTCTACAGAATCTTTAAGTTTCCAACGACCAGCATGGTGTGAACACGCAAGTACACCAGGGCGTGTAGCTTCTGTTGGAACAGCCATACCAACAAAGTAACCAGAATCAAGACCAGAAACTGTATCTGTAATCTTAACACGGATAGCATCTCCACGTTTGATACCAAGTTTCTCAGCATCTTTTGTATAGATCCAAACTGGGTTATGGTTTTGTGAGATCTCCATAAGGTGTTTAGAGTTTACAGAACGTGTATGGATGTTATACGGTAGTCTAAATACAGTATTTAATGCGAACTCATTATCACCTTTCATCATAGAGTGGTGAACATGTGTCACAATGTGTTCCATTTTCTTATATTCACCCTCATGTCTTGGGTAAACTGGAATAGCATACTCTGGCCATTTCCACTCAGCAAACCACTCAGAGAAGAACTCTAGTTTTTTACTTAATGTATGGAAACCTGCAAGCACTTTGTTGTCTTTGATAAGACCGATTGACTGCATTCTGCCATCGTGTTCAACCCATAATGTACCAAATTTATCTTTACGTACATGATGTTTAGGATATTTCTTACCATGTGCATATACATACTCATGATCAACTTTGATCTCTTCCTCTTGTGGTTTGTATACATTAGTTTTCTCAGTCCAAGCACCATGATCTCTCATATAGCTGTATACTGGGAACTCTTCACCTTTGTACATTTTTGTAGCTGTTTCTTTCAATCTTGGTAAAAGAGAAAGTGCTGCATCAAAATACTCAGGAACAGTTACTGCACGAGATGGATCTTTTTTACTTGCCCAGTATTTTCTAATACCTAAGCTTCCATCTGGATCCACATAGTGAACCATAATGTTTGGCCAGAATTCACTCTCTTCCCAAACTTCACCAAGACCAAACTTCATATGTGCTTCAAGTGTTGCACGAGCAGGATCTTTTGCTTTCCAACCAGCTTTTTCAGCTGCTACACGTAATACTGCCTGACGGAACTCAATACGTTGCTCAGGTTTAGAAGGTGTTGACTGTTGATCATTTCTCTCACCAGCAAGTCCAACAGGAAGTACATAGTCACAGTACCAGTTTGTTTCAGACCAAGTTGGAGAAAGGTTGAAACTTAGTTCAAATTTATCTTCACGTTTAAGTGCTTCAATCCATCTAAAACCATCTGGGTTAATCCAAACAGGGTTATACATACGAGGCATATACACTGCTATGCTCTTAGGAATTTTAAGCCCTTTTTTCGTCCATTTTTCATACCAAGCATCATCCATCATAAGGTGAGGCATAATATGACTCATCTCATAAGTAGAGAGTGGATACTCAGGTGGCCAAGGGATCTCATTCCATACATCAACTTTAGCAGGTCTCTCACCAGCAACAGTAGCTTTATCACCTTTACCAGCAACAGAAATCTCATGCCAGTGGTGGAAACTAGTCCCTCCGATATCACCACGAAGTGCTCCACGAAGTGCTAAAGTCAAGAAACCAGCACGAGTAATCATCCAACCACCACGGTGAGCAATCGGACCAGCACGCCATAAGTATGTAGCGATTTTATCACCAGCATCTATATACATTTCCCATAGTTGGTCAAGTTTATGTTCCATACCTTCAAGCTTACACTCTTTAAGTACAAACTCTTTTGTATATGGTGCATATAATTCTCTTGCCAACTTGATGAAATCTTCATATGTATCACCCTCTGGCATTTTAGAGATATAACCATATCCTACCATCTTTTGTAGATACTCTTTGTTCGCCATTAAACGATCCCAGTTTACCCACTCTTTTACAAAATCATGAGCAACTAAATCTTCACCGTTTTTATCTTTCTCATGTAAAACACGATTTGCAAGATATAAATAAAGCGCAGTTTCAGTTCCTGGCCAACAAGGGATCCATAAATCAGCAATACCAGCAGAGTTACTCATACGAGGATCAAGAACAACCATTTTAGCACCACGTTTACGTGCATCAGCGATAAGACCTGCTGATTGTTGGAAGTAGTGACCTGCATCAGCTGCGTGTGATGATTGTAAGAAAATCAACTCAGCATTTGCCCAGTCTGGTGAGTTTCTGTCATCATTTGCCCATTGGATAGTACCTTCACGAGCACCAGCAGAACAGATGTTTGTATGTGAATTGTATCCATCAATACCCATAGAGTGTGGTACACGGTGACCAAAACCATTTTCATTTGGACGACCAACATGGTAGATAATCTGTTTCTTAGAAATTTCATCACCTTTTTTAAGCGTATCGTGCATCTTTTTACCGATTGCAGCCATCGCTTCATCCCATGTAGTACGAACCCATTTCCCTTCACCACGCTTAGAACCTGGAGCTCTTTTTAATGGGAATGGAATACGATCTGGATCGTACATTTGTGAAGTTACTGCATAACCTTTTGCACAGTTTCTACCACGAGAACCTGTATGAAGTGGGTTACCCATATATTTTCTAACTGTCATAGTATCTTTATTTACCCATGCAGTAAGACCACAACCAGCTTCACAGTTTGAACATACTGTTGGAACGATAGTGTAGTTATTTACCTGAATCCCATCAGGATTATCAGCACTTCTTACACCATGACGCTCAATACCACCACGTTTCCAGTCACTTCCATCGAGTTCTTGGAAGTTATCCCACTCAGACTGATCAGGATAAAATCCAATATGATCTGGAGTATTTGTAAATTTTGAATCTTTTACAGATTCTGCAACAGCGTCTGTACTAAACACACCCTTTGCAATAGCTACACCAGCAACGCTAAATGCAGCACCTTTTAAAAATGTTCTTCTACTTTGTAAATACATTTAATTTTCTCCCTAACTAAGTGGTAATAATTGTGGAATAACAAGCCATACATGCTTCACGATCCACAGACCTGCAATTGCTAAAATAGCTGCAAGATTTAACATCGCATTACTTTTGCTTGTTCTATAAAGTGCGATAAGTAGCATTGGTAAAATATATGCTACCCATTGCCCTATCCAGAACATTGTTGCATATTCTCCGTCACCTTTTACATAATGTAAAATTGCCGCAACTTCTTCAGCTTTCATAGCACCAAAAATGTATTCAGACATATAGATGATAAATGCCATTAAAGCACTTAATCCTAAAATAGAAGCAAAAAAGTTCTTCGTACTGTCACTTAGTTTGTTACCACCAAGTAAGATGATAGCAGCTGAACCTGAAAGTGTTGCTGCTAAGATCATTTGAGCAGCTTCTGTTGGCATTTGCCAAAGTTCACGAGCTGTAGCTTCTGCCATAATTCCCGCTGTATAAAGTGTTACAGGGATAGCTAAAAGCGTTGTCCAAAATAAAAGTTTGTCATAAGCAACTGTATCTTTCTTTAAGATCATTACAGCGATCATCAAAGACTCTAAACCAACGAAAATTGAAGCCATCCATGCACCAACAGTAATTGCCGATGTTAAGTGTGGATAGAAAAAGATATGCCACATTCTAAATGGCTGGTGTAAGTCCGCCAATGTGAAAAGTAAGAAAACATTCATCATGATAAATGAAGCGATCATCGCAGATGTTCTTAAACCCTTCATCTCTTCTGGATTACGTCTAAGTAAAAGGAAAAGCATAAACACTAAACCTGTACCTATACTTTTTGCCCACATATTCATAGTAACATACCAGCCCCAAAATACTTCTGGTAACGCTACATCCAAAGTTACTACTGCATTTGTTGCAGCTAAAGTTTCATGTACCATTAGTGATGCCCTCCTAGTGGAAGATGTGTAATATTGTTGAATAGGTTATAACCCTCTTCACGTTTTGAAGCAAGTGGATTCAGATGAACTTGACCACCACCAACATAGAAGTGATGAGGATCAGTACCCTTCTCAGGTTTACGAACCATAACATCACCTTGATGCTGTTGAATATATTTAGAGATATTTGATGTTGGATCTTCCAAGTCACCAAAGATATTTGCTTCAACAGGACACGCAACAACACACGCTGGCATTAAGCTTGATGCAATACGGTGTGCACAGTATGTACACTTATCAGCAGTTTGTGTTTCAGGATCAATATAGATAGCACCATATGGACATGCCATAACACAACCAGCACAACCAATACATCTCTCTTTATCAATATTTACAATACCGTTTTCAATATAATGAAGAGCAGATACTGGACAGATTCTTTCACATGGAGCATTCTCACAGTGATTACATCTAAGCGGTGTAAATGTTCTTTTCGTTTCAGGATAAGTTCCCACATCCACATACTTAACACGAAGTCTCCATGTACTTAGTGGAACCTCATTTTCCACTTTACATGCGATCTCACAACCTTTACAACCCATACACAGGTGTAAATCAACTAGGAAACCTAATTGCATATATTCTCCTTTGGCCAAAAATGGCTAGTTTCAAGTTTTATAACTACGACTAATTTATATTAAAAGAAGCCCTTATGCACGGCATTAGAGGCTTTTTTTACTGTGTATATATTAGCTAACTTAGCTTAAAGAATATATAAAAATGTGATATTTATCTGATATTGTGATGAGAATGTGTATATTTAAAAAATTTATATTTAAGTGATTTATAGTAATTATAAATTTGAAATATATTGGAAGAAAAAGCTGTTTTAAGGGTATAAAGAGTATACCCTTTTTATCAGTTTAAACGGACACGAACAGACTGTTCATGCGCTGTTAAACCCTCTGTATTTGCAATAAGTGCACACTCTGAACCTATCTCATTGATAGCAGCTTGGGAGAATGAAATGATAGAACTTTTTTTCATAAAATTCTCAACACTAAGAGGTGAATAGAATTTTGCTGTACCACCTGTTGGAAGTGTATGATTTGGTCCTGCTACATAATCCCCTATCGCTTCGGGAGTGTTGTGTCCTAAAAAGATCGCACCTGCGTGTTTAATGTATGGAAGCAGTTCAAAAGGGCTTTGTGTAGCCACTTCCAAGTGTTCTGGTGCTATTTCATTCATGAGAGCAATCGCTTCATCCATAGACTCTGTCACTATAATAGCTCCACGATCTTCTATAGATTTTCTAGCAATGGCTTCACGAGGAAGTTTTTGTAACCAGTTTTCTATCTCAACCTTTACAGCATCCGCTAGCTTTTGTGACGGTGTTATTAAAATAGAGCTTGCCATCTCATCATGTTCTGCCTGAGAGAGCAGATCTATCGCCATATGAGAAGCATTGGCACTATCATCTGCCAAAATACCTATCTCACTCGGTCCTGCGATCATATCGATATGAACATCACCAAAAACCATCTTTTTTGCAGTAGCAACAAAAATATTTCCAGGACCAGTAATCACATCCACTTTTGGAATATTTTGTGTTCCATATGCCATAGCAGCGATTGCACTTGCTCCACCCACTTTATAAACCTGCGTCACACCACATAGGTGACACGCAGCAAGTAAAAGTTCGTTTGGTTCATTATCTGGTGTCGGTGTACACACAACAATATTTTCAACTCCAGCAACCTGTGCAGGAATAACGTTCATCAACAGTGATGATGGATACGCTGCTTTACCCCCAGGAATGTAAAGACCAGCAGAATCCACTGGTGTCACTTTTTGTCCAAGGATAGTACCATTTGCCTCTGTATCAAACCAAGATTTTGGTTTTTGCTTTTCATGGTAGATCTTAATTCTATCGTATGCTAAATGGAGTGCATCTTTTAAATCACTCTCAAGATTTTCATACGCTTTTTCCATCGATGCAGTAGAAATTTGCAAATCTTCATCACATTGCGGTTGCCAATTATCAAATTTGGCAATATGTTCAAAAAGAGCTTCATTTTTTTTGGTTTTTATCTCATCAATGATGCCACCTACAATATTGCTAACCGTAGCAATATCCATCTTTCCACGACCTAACAACTCTTGAAACTGAGCATCAAATTCTTGTGCATTTGATTGTATAAATATCATTATTTTTTCTCTTTCTTTTGTTTATCATATTCACGTTTGACAATATCCAATGCTTCTGAAAAAGCATCTTTTTTTACATAACCTAAAAGGGGAGCGTACATTGGTTGTCCATTTTCTTTTAAAAACCATATACCAGGAAGTCCTGGAGTGTTTTGAGCAAGTTCTCTAGGGATATAATCACCCTCGTTTGTCCAAGAACGGATCGCTACAAAGTTTTTGTTAAGTTTTTGCACAACAACAGGATCTTTTAGTGTTGTATTATCTAAAAGCACACAATATTTAC
>Ga0256843_1003752_pt1 | contig 10402 bp, 10 predicted proteins | sample AlvinellametaG_FD_191572 | JGI IMG/M metagenome (GOLD analysis project Ga0256843, IMG submission 191572) | Pompeii worm associated microbial communities from hydrothermal vent at the East Pacific Rise, Pacific Ocean - Alvinella | ecosystem: Host-associated > Annelida > Integument > Unclassified ... | reverse complement strand
ACTAAAGCAATATCTCCACCATCTGATTTTGCAATAAACTCAACAAGAGTATTTTTGCTATTTTTTATAACATCTATATCAAATGGCTCTACTTTAATATGTGGCATTACCTTACCTCTACACTTAGCTCTTTACCCATAAACGATACATTTCCAAATGGATCACCTGCAAACACTCTATATGTACATCTATAACCTCTCTCTGCTCTGCTATCAATATACTCTGGATATAATCTTCCTTTAACTCTATCTAAAAAGTGCCACTTATTATCTCTACTACATTTTCTTTGAATTAGATATTCTGTAACAGTTGGCTCACTATTTGGAACCCAAAGTAGTTTAACTACCCCTCTATCTACTAAAGTAGCACTTACAAATTTAACTGCTTTATATGGTGGTTTGCTTTTAGCACTTATTACATCTCCATAATCAGATTCACTAAGCCCGGCAAATGTTGTAAATGTATATAGATATTTAGCTCCTGGCTTAATAGTTGTATCTACATAATGTGTTGCATATCTACTACCAACAGACCCAACCTTCTCAAATGCTCCCTTTTTTCCCTTAACAATCCTTGCTCTATATATATAAACACCTTGAATATTTTTAAAATTTGCTAAAGATTGCCACTCAAATCCTATTCCACTTCTATCTACAACACTCTTTACACCTCTAACTTTTGGTAAAGATGGATCAGTAAAAAGGGCATTAGCACTACTAAACAGTAATGAAGTTAGTATCAATATCTTTGAAATATTCATTAATCTTAAAATTCTCATTCTCTAACCCTTTACTAAAATTATTATCTATATACTCTTGCATATCACTAAATAGAGGTGCTTTAACCTCTACTAGCTTTTTACTTCTTGGGTGTATAAAGTAGAGTAAATAGGCGTGTAGAAAAATTCTATGCGTATGCTTTATACTTTGAGGTGCATAGAGTTTATCTCCTAGAATATACCTATTTAAACTACTTAAATGAACTCTAATTTGATGAGTTCTTCCACTAAATAGCTTTGCTGCTATTAGCTCGGTATCTTTAGAGCTAACATCAATTTTTGCAAAAGCTGTTTTAGCCTCTTTGCCACCCTCTACAATAGCCATTTTTAACCTATTTTTTGGGTTTCTAGCTATTGGTTTATCTACAATAATATTATCTTTTAGAGGATAATTAATTACCCCTAAATAGTATCTACCCATACTTCTATCTTGAAGTTGCTTACTTAAAGCTTCATGTGCAAAATTACTTTTAGCAATAAGTAAAGCCCCACTTGTATCTTTATCTAAGCGATGCACTATACCATTTCGCTCCTCTCCACTAATTGTAGAGAGCCTAATATCTTGCTTTCTTAACCAATCAACCAAAGTTGGCTCTTTTACTGATGGTGCAGGATGCACAACTAAAGAGCTTGGTTTATTAATTACTAAAATATCTTCATCTTCATATAGAGTATCAATTTTGATATCTATATCTCTAAACTCCTCTTTAGGAGCATCTCTAAAACTATACTCTACTAATAAATTAGGAGTAAGCTTAAATGATGGCTTTTTAACTACTTTTTTATCTATACTTACTAAGCCATCTTTAATAAGCTTCTCGACCTGATTACGACTAACTCCAATATGTAAAGATAGCAGTTTATCCAATCTTCCACTACTTTTAGAGATAAAACTACCACTTTGCATACATACTCTCCACACTTTTACTTATAAAGAATAACACAACTTTAATTAATTATATATTAAAAAATATGTAAATTTTAAGATTTGAAGAAGTTTTCTATAATAGCTCTTGCTTCATTAACATCACTAACTCTATTTATTCTATCTCTAAAGGCTGAAGCTCCACTATATCCATACTTAGAGTATGTATGCAGATGTTTTCTAAAAAGTATCACTCCATACTCTCCATAAAAGTTAATCATTTGGTCAAAATGCTCTAAAACTACATTAGCTACAAGCTCTTTATTTGCGACTAAATCATCTTTTATCTCTTTAAATATCCAAGGTCTGCCAACTGCTGCGCGACCAATCATAATACCATCACATTTAGTATGCTCTAGCACCCATTTAGCCTTCTCTTTAGAATCAATATCTCCATTTGCAATTACAGGAATATTAACAGCCTCTTTAACCTCTGCTATGGCATCATAATCAACAGGTGCTTTAAATTTTCCACTTCTAGTTCTACCATGCACAGCTATAAAATCAGCTCCACTATCTTCACAAACTTTAGCAATCTCTATATGATTTTTTTCAGTAAATCCAAGCCTTATTTTTACAGAGGTATATTTTTTATTAGAATATTTTTTAATAGTTTCAATCGCTTTGCCCATCTTTTTTAAATCTGTTAAGAGTGCGCTTCCTTGTAAATTATTAACCACTTTTGGTACGGGGCATCCACAATTTAAATCTATTATATCCACACCATCTTGTCTATTTATAATATCTACTGCTCTTTTAATAATCTCTTCATCACTTCCAGCAATTTGTATAGAGTATGGAGATTCTAGGGGGGATTTTTCTAGCATTTTATATGTTTTTTTACTATTGTAAGCTAAGGCATTAGAGCTAATCATCTCGCTTACAGTAACATCTACACCAAATTTTTTAACAACGCTTCTAAAAGGCAAATCAGTTAGCCCAGCAAGAGGGGCTAAAAAGTAAAGAGGCTTACTAAAATCTAAACTCATTTACAGATATTATCACCTGTTACAACATCATCTATTTTGTAGTTATATTTACCTTTCTTTAAAGTATAGAATGCTTTAAATGCTCTATACTCATCTTCGCTACTCTCATCAAGAATATCTTTTACTTTATCTAACATCTCATATCTAAATAGTAAATAGATATAACTTGGTATTGCATCTTCATCTTTATTAGCAAACTCTTTAAATAGAGCTAAATTATCATCTGGCTCAAATCTGCTTAGTGCTACTTTTGCAATTTTATAGTAATCTTTACAATCTAAATCATATTCACTAATAAAACCTTTAAGCATCTCTAAATTAAACCCAATATCTTCTTTACTATTTACAGCTCTATCAACAAGCTTAAAGAATCTCTCTTTACCTATATCTTTAGCATATTTTTTAAGTGTATAAAAATCTTGTGTCTCAACTGCTTTATCTAAAGCTTTTTGAACTAACTCTTCACTATATTTATCTTTAAAATCTATAACCTTAAGTGCAAAAGAAGGATCACTATCTAAATGATTAAAGTTATTCTTCTCAACTATTGGATTATTTTCTGATAGATGTTTAGCAAACTTTTGAGTTTTTAAATCAACATACTCACCACTATTTATTTTTAATATAATTTTTGCTGTATCTCTTATTCTTGAAGGAATATCAGGAGATTCAATACTGTTTGGTTTTAATATTGATTCGCTAAGAATTGCAGCTGATTTTCTCATATCTTCATTAGAGTAACTAACAGTTGTTGGCTCTGCAATTAAAGACCAATAAACACTATCTTCTAATTTTTTAGCATCACCTCTTAACTTTCTAACACTAAAAAAGTTCTTTGTACTATAAAATGCCATATGCAAAATAGAAATCAAAGCCAATAGAGCAACAGGTATTGCCACCCAAACAGCAATAGGTAATTTAGGTAAATGTATTCCAAATACATCAAATGCAAAAGTATCTGGATTAATCATATATGTAGCAACTGCTGTTAAAATAACAAACAGTAATGCAAGTACCGTATAAAGTCCAATCTTCATAAAAATCTCCTTTGAGTTAGTTTAACGATTACTCAACTCTTTCTCATTTATCTCTCTACAAGAGATACAAAACTTTGCAAAAGGCTTAACTCTAAGTCTCTCTATGTCAATTTCATCTTCACACATTTCGCAAATTCCGTAATCGCCTCTTGACATTTTATCTAAAGCTAACTCAATTTCTTCTAATTTTTTCATCTGTTTAGCAATTAAAGTGTCATCTATCGCACTATCGTTAAGTAAAACCGCATAATCCCCCTCATCTGTTGGAGATTGGTTTCTCATTAAATCTATCTCTTTTTCTGCTTTTGAGATATTACTTTTTATACTATTTGCCATCTCTATTAATTCTTTTTTTAACTTCTCTATATCTTCTGCTCTTCCCATCTTTTCTGCCTTTATATCTTATTTATGGTATGGATGGTTATTTATTATGGTAAGTCCTCTAAAGACTTGCTCCATTAAAACCAACTTTACCAATTTATGTGATAGCGTAATCTTACCAAAAGAAACTGATAAATCGCACTTTTTTATAAAATCTTTATCAAATCCATACGCTCCTCCTATAAAAAATGTTACTTTTATGCCCTTTTCGAATATTTTTGCGAATTCTATGCTATCAATTTCTCTTGCTTTTGGGTCCAATACTACCGTATATCCGTTCAAGTGTGGTTCGAATGCTTTAGCATACTCTTTTTGTGCAAAATGTGGGGAAATATCTTGAGCTTTTGCTATTTGGTTATTAAAAATATCAATCACTTCTACTTTTGCAAATTGTTTAGACATTTTAATATAATGCTCAATTAATGGCGTATATAGCTCTTTTTTTCCTTTTTTATCGATAGTGCATATTTTAATATTCATTCTCATACTCTTTATAAAAGTTATCTACTATATCATTTGGTTTAATTACTCTATTTAAATAACTACTAAAATCGCTTCTATTATAATCTATCTTTAAGAGTTTAGGCTCTATTGCCCTTGATATTGCAACATATAGCTGACTTGGAGCAAAAAGATAATCTAAATTACAAACCATTGCTTCTAGGCTCATACCTTGCGATTTATGAATAGTAATTGCGTAAGCCAATTTTATAGGAAACTGCGACAAAGTTGCAACTGCTCTACTCTCTAAAGTATCACTATCAAGCTCAAGAAGTTCAAAATCATGTTCATAAACTCTAATATCTTTGCCTCTGCTTCTAACTATTATAGAGTCATCTTCAAAAGCTACAACTACACCTCTTTGCCCATTTACAAATTTACCCCACTTATTTATAGTAAAAATTATTGGTGCACCTATTTTAATATGCAGCGTTTCAACTACTGGCAAAGCTTTAGACCAACTATTTATCTTTTTATCATCTAACTCTTTGTTTTTTTGAATATTCCAAAAAAACAAAGCCTCCTCCCCATCTAATTTATATAACTTTTGCATATTCATATCTTCTACCTCTGCATTCCTGCCAAAAAGATATGTTGGTTCTATATCTTTAGGGAATGTAGTATCTCTTAGAGTTTCTAAATAGCTCTTTACCTCTAAATCACAAACTCCATGCCTAATTTTAGATAAAATCTCTACAAACTCTCTATCACTTGTTCTTTTAACCTCTTTTAAAATTACAGCCTTAAAATTTAGCTTAAACCAAGCACTACTCTCAAAAGCAAAAATCTCTTCTTTAAATAATCTATTTTTATTATCATTCTTTTTAATAGGTGGTAATTGATAAAAATCGCCAACTACCAAAAGCTTACCACTATAATTTAAAGACTCTAATCTATAATATACCATCTCCATTAACTGAGCAGAGACCATACTAATCTCATCTATTATAATTAAATCAACCTCATCTAAAATCTTTTTTAACTCTTTAATTCTTGTTCTATTTCGTCTATCATTTAACTTTAAATCCTCTAAATTAGAAGCAATTCCAAATATAAAAAAGCTATGTAAAGTATATCCACCAATATTTACAGCACTTATTCCTGTACTACCTAGTGGTATAACATTTTTACCATTATCTTGAAATTTATCTATTATTTTAGAGGTTAAGTAGCTCTTACCAACACCAGCACCACCACTTAAAAAGATATTATTATCTTGAAGTAAATTATATAAAGTATTTTCGTTCATAATTAAAGAGAATTAAAAGAGTTTAAATGAAGTATTCAATCAAAAAGAAGAGCAGATAGCTTACGCCATCTGTTTAGCAACCTCTGCTGCAAAATCTTCTTCTTTCTTCTCAATACCTTCTCCAAGCTCAAATCTTACATAATCAGTAAGCTCTGCACCATCACCATTGCTCTTTAGGTACTCTCCTACACTTACTTTATCATCCATTACAAACTTTTGATTCTCTAAAGTGTTATCTTGAAGGAATCTTTTAATTTTACCAGGTAAGATTTTTTCTAAGATAGCCTCTGGCTTACCCTCTTTAAGAAGTTGCTCTTTTGCAATCTCTTTCTCTTTTTCTATTACTTCAGCTGGAACTGCTGCTTCATTAATATATTTTGGATTCATAGCTGCTGCATGCATTGCAATATTTTTAAGTGCGTCCTCTGCTCCAGCTTTATTAGCTGCTACAATTACACCTACTCTACCATTTGCATGAACATATGAGCCAATAGAGCCATCAGTTACAACTTTTGCATATCTTCTAACTACTAAGTTCTCTCCAATAGTAGCAATTTGAAGTGCTAAATACTCGCTAAATGGTTGCCCATTAATTTCACTATTATTAATCTCTTCTACTGTATTAAAGTCATTATTAAATACATGCTCTAAAACCTCAGCTACAAAAGATTGGAATTTATCATTTTTTGCAACAAAGTCAGTTTGAGAATTTACTTCTAGCATAACAGCTTTATTACCATCAGCTTTAATAGCAATAGTACCCTCAGCAGCTACTTTATCAGCTTTTTTAGCAGCAGCTCCAAGACCCTTTTTTCTTAGCCACTCAACAGCAGCCTCCATATCACCATCTGTTGCTGCTAGTGCTTGTTTGCAATCCATCATACCAGCATCAGTCATCTCTCTTAATTTTTTAATATCTTTTGGTCCAAAATTTGCCATAATATCCTCTCCTTATTTAGCTAACTCTTTAGCTTCTGCTAGAGCCTCTGGTTTAATTTTATTCTCTTTTGCTTCATCTTCACTCATATTAGCAATTTGCGCATATGTAGTAATTCCAGCTTCATAAAGTTTTTCTTGACCTTTTGGTCCAATACCAGTTAATTTTGTTAAATCATCTTTTTTAGCTTCTGCACTCTCTTCTTTTGCTTCCTCTTTAGCCTCTTTTGCTACCTCTTCTTTAACTTCAGCAATCTCTTCTTTGCTTACATTTGCAGCTTCAGCAGCCTCTTCAGAGATTCCAGCAGTATCAAGCTCTCCATCTTCGCCTTCGCTCTCACTTGCTAATGCTCTACCTTCAATAATTGCATCTGCAATCTCTCTACAAAATAGATTAATAGATCTAATTGCATCATCATTTCCTGGAATTGGATAGTCAATTAAATCCGGATCACAGTTAGTATCAAGTGGAGCAATAATTTTCATACCCATTCGTCTAGCTTCTTTAATAGCAATATGCTCTTTTACAGCATCAATTACAAATAGATAGTCTGGCATCTTTTCTAAGTTTCTATAACCCTCTAAATACTTTAATAGCTTCTCTTTTTTTCTTCTAAGCATTAAAGCCTCTTTTTTAGTTAAAAGGTCAATTTGCCCATTCTCTTCCATCTGCTCAATAATTTCTAGTTTTCTGATAGATTTTTTAATTGTAGGATAGTTTGTAAGCATACCACCAAGCCATCTTGTAGCAATATATGGCATACCACATCTTTGTGCGTGTTCTTTAATAGCAGCTCTTGCTTGTTTTTTAGTACCTACAAACAAAAATGTCTTACCCTCAGCAGCAGCATCTCTTACAATATTATATGTATATTTAAAATATCTAAGAGTCTTTTGTAAGTCAATAATATAGATATTTTTTCTCTCACCAAAAATGAATTTTTTCATCTTTGGATTCCATCTTCTTGTTTGGTGTCCAAAGTGTACACCACACTCTAATAAATCTTTCATTGTTACCATAGGTAATCTCCTTGTAAAAATAGTAATATTAGGTTTAATCCTCTACAGCCCTTAACGCTTTAGCGCAACCCATTCAAGGAATAACTGTATGTGTCTTTTTTGCCCAACGCAAAATTAAACCGCCCGTATTTTATCTAAATTTATCTAAAATTAAAAAAGGTTTTGTAAGTTTTATTAAAATTTTTAAGAATTTGTAACGAATTAGTTAATAGTTGTTAGTGATTAGTAATTAGTGATTAGTGATTTGAAAGTAAGATTTTAACCCAATGCCATTTCCTTAAGAGGAAAAATAAGGAAGCAAGTTTTTAACCTTACCAAAAAGATTACAAAAATTTCAAACTTTTGCCAAGACTAAAGTCTTAGTTCCTAAATTATTTTATATTTTAAGGAAATGGAATTGTAGCTTTACTCTAATGTCAATGAATTAAGAGATTTTATGCTTCTTAAAAAGATCTCCACTTCCGTGGAGATGACTGTTTAGCGTCATTCCCACGAAGGCGGGAATCTACAGTTTTGGCTTAAGGAAATGGCATTGGGTTTTAACCTCACCTAAAATAAAAAAAATACTCCAGAAAACAAACCTATCTTCTTCTACTTCTATTAGAAGAAGAGCTTCTTCGTCTATTGCTTCTATTTCTATTACGCTTTCTTCCTTTATCGTCTTTAGTGGTTTTTATAAGTTTTTTAATCTCATCTAAGCTTTTACCTATATTATCTTTACCTTTAATATGAGTATCACTAGAGATTAAGGTTGCTAATTTATAAGCGATTGTAGATAAATCAAAAGCTTCTTTAAGCTCTTCTACTAAATCTATTCCATTTGGTGTTACTTCGCAATCAATTACTCTTTGTATAGTCTCTCCACTTTTAAGAGCTTCTATATCACTAATTTTAGGAATAACTTTACTCTCTATTGTGCTACCTACACTTTTTTGAATTTTTTGTAAAGCTTTAAATTCACTTGGAGTTACAATAGATATTGCTACACCATCTTTTCCTGCTCGTCCGGTTCTTCCAATTCTATGAACATAACTTTGAGAATCAAAAGGTATATGATAATTAAATACATGGCTTACATCATTAACATCAAGCCCACGTGCAGCAACATCTGTTGCTATTAAAATATCAAGACTACCTTTTTTAAAATCTTTAATAGTATGCTCTCTTTCTCTTTGACTCATATCGCCATGAAGCCCATTACATTTAAGCCCTTGAGAGTTTAAAAAAGTAGATAATCTATCAACCTCTCTTCTCATTCTACAAAATATAATCGCTTTTTTGGGGTTATAAAAATCAATTAAACGAATTAGCGCATCATCTTTTTCTCTCTCTTCTACTACATAATACTCTTGAGAGATATTAGAATTTGTAACTTCACTTTTAGTAATAGAGATACTTTTAGGCTCTTTTAAAATTCTTTGAGCCAAAGCTCTTATCTCTTTACTCATAGTCGCACTAAAAAGTAGGGTTTGATACTCGCCTTTTAGGTAACTAAAAATCTTTTTAATATCATCTAAAAAGCCCATATCAAGCATTTCATCAGCCTCATCTAAAACAACAACTGATGGATTTAGTTTAATTCTTTTGCTATCAAGCAAATCTATAAGTCTTCCTGGTGTTGCTACTACAACATTTGCACTTTTAATATGCTCAATTTGTCTATTATATGGTGTTCCTCCATAAACAGTAGCACTCTTTACACCCATCTCTTTACCAAATCTATAAACCTCATCACTAACTTGCATTGCAAGTTCTCTTGTAGGTGTTATTATCAAAACTTCTACTGAGCCATCTAACTTTAAATTATTTAAAAGTGGTAAAGCAAATGCCGCAGTTTTTCCTGTACCTGTATGCGCTTGACCTATTAAATCATGCCCCTCTAAAATAAGTGGAATTGCCTCTTTTTGTATAGGACTTGGCTCTCTAAAACCAGCTTTTTTAATTGCCTCTGCTAACTTAGGTTTAAAATTAAAATCTTCAAATTTCATTAATCTTCTTTATATATTTATTTATTGTATTGCATCTACTACAAACTAAGCCTCTTAGCCAAACTCTCTAAACACAATGCTAAATAAATAGAAGGGTAAATACAGAAAGTTAAATCCAGTTCATAGCCAAAGCCAAAACAACTGCGCCATTGTAGCCAAAATTACTGTTAGTTAGATTAAATATAGCTATTTTTTTAAATAGACTTCTTGCATAACCCTATAATTTTTATGGAATATAAAATATACAATAGCTAAAACTAAATACCAAAGAATTAAGTCAAAACTATAGATTCCCACTTTCGTGGGAATGACGCTAAGTTGCAATGCCATTTCCTTAAGCTTTAAAATATAAAATAATTTAGGAACTAAGACTTTAGTCTTAACAAAAGTTTAAAATTTTTGTAATCTTTTTGGTAAGGTTAAAAACTTACTTCCTTATTTTTCCTCTTCAGAAAATGGCATTGTGGCTTAGCGTCATCTCCACGGAAGTGGAGATCTTTTTAAGAAGCATAAAATCTCTTAATTCATTAGCATTGGACTAAAAAATATAAGTTCTTTCACACTCTCTAAGTCTAGGGCTTCAAGTATATTTTATAAA
>Ga0256843_1003751_pt1 | contig 10403 bp, 1 predicted proteins | sample AlvinellametaG_FD_191572 | JGI IMG/M metagenome (GOLD analysis project Ga0256843, IMG submission 191572) | Pompeii worm associated microbial communities from hydrothermal vent at the East Pacific Rise, Pacific Ocean - Alvinella | ecosystem: Host-associated > Annelida > Integument > Unclassified ... | reverse complement strand
AGAGTGGGGAAGTAAAGACAACAGCACTGTTTTCAAACGTCTAGATGAGAGTGATGCCCGTATCTATCTTGGAGGATTTGTATTACCAACCAATACAGAATCCTCTATAGGTTCATTTCTTCTTGGAGGTGTAAAACAAAATGGTGATTTTATTACATATTACTCTACACAAACAGTAGATACAAGAGATGGAAAAAATCTTTTTGCAGGTGTGAATTTCGGAAACTTTGAGAACCCTAATCTCAGCAGTATGAAAGATAAAACTATGAGTATCTCACTTGGTGAAGGTGTTGCATTAACACTTAAAGATTCAGAGTATAGTAAATACTATATTAGACCATCAGGTGTTACGGGGGTTTTTAATCCTCAGGATGAGAGTAATGATATCCGTGTATATGGGTATGATATGCGTTTTGAGAGTTTTAAATTTGCACAAAGGGAAAACACACTTGAGCCGTTTACAAAAATCAACGGCAAGGTTCATGTAGTTGGTAAAGGGGATTTTGATGTCTTGTTCAACAACTTGCAACTTGCGTGTAGTGGTAATCTTGGTGGTGGAAAAATCTCTGACAAGCAAGGGCATGTGATTCTTGATGCATGGAAAACAGACTCTATCCTTACAACAATAGATTTTAGAAACAAAGACAATGAGGTGTGTAGTAATACAAAAAGTTTGGAACTTGGACATATCTTAAAAATTGCAGCATATAAAAAAGAGCTAGGGCTTAACACTTTTTGGTCAAATATTGGGATCCCTTTTGATTCACGCATCATCAGTGCAACAAGTAATCAGCTTGATGGTAACAGCTCTTTAGATAATACTGAAGATAATGGTGGATACAATGTAGCACTTAGAGATATAGCGTTCCGTTCTGATGTAAATGGTTTGGCAACACGCGACTGGATAGAGACCAATGCCTCTTTTGGTCTGCCGTTTTGGGGTATCAATGAGATGAGTGTACGTTTACAAAACAAAACAACTACACAGCGTGCACCAACTGTGGTAACAGCAAAAGGGGAGCTTTATCAAGATGGTAGAGCTCAAAATGAGACTAATGAAGAACTTGTTGCAAAAATTGTTTCAGATTATAAACATAATGTAGAGCAGGATTGGGCAAAAGTGATGCACTTTGGTTTGCCTGTGTATTACAATGCAACAACAGATACATCGGTAACACCACCATTTTTGGGGCGTAAGCTCAGTAGTGATCTTATAGTACTTCAAGCTGATGCAGGGGTTAATTTTATCACCCCATATACGACACGTATGAGTTTTGGAGCAAGTGCAGATTTTGAAAAAATAAAAGGTTTAGACCTTCATATAGATCTAAACGATCCTCAGAGTCTCAAAAATGTTGATGCATCATTGAAAAAATATCTTGGCATTGAAAACGCCTTAGAAGATACAGTAGGTGTTTTGGTTGAAAATATCAATATCGGTAACAAACTGCTAAAAGAGGGGATGACACTCTCTATGGAAAAAACAGCCCTCTTAGCACTTAAAGCTGCTGGTGGCGGGGCTAATGATCCGTTTGAGAAAGTAACAAAAATCAATGCCCAACTTCACGCTTTACCAGCAACAATGAAAGATAGAATCACCGAAATGTTTACACAAAAGCTTAATATGGTTTTTGATACAAGCTATAACCTGACGATAGAGCAAAAAACAGATATTATTGATGAGTTCTTAGATGATTATGAAGCGTTTGTTGCATATCTTGATGATATTAATGCTACACTCAATGCCTTACCAACCGTCTCAAGTGATGATATGAAAAACTTCATTTTTGAATACGGTTTTGGCTCTGCATCTGCAAACTGTAGCTATACAAACTTTACACAAAAAGGTTTTTTCCAACCTATAGACAAAGGAAATCAGGCGATTGCCAAAGTTAATGACAAACTACAAAAAATCAGCATATCAAAAATAAGAAATATATCACAAAAAGTGAGTGACTATACAGGTTTTGATGCTGATGATTTAGTGGCAACTGCACAAAAAGTAAAAGATCTTTCCAAAGACCTTGATGGTTTGGTCAATGATCTAAACTCCTCTTTGATAGATGCTTTTAATGATGAGTTTTGTAACGGACTTGAGAGTGGTATAGCAGGTATGGAGATAGTAGGTGCAAAAATTGATGCTGCTATGGAGATGAAAACTGAACTTACAAATGAGGTTGCTGCGATTTTAGCACGTTTACACTCTCAAGAGGTAGCATTGATTTTAGAACAGTTAAGGGATTTTGCACAGCAGGAAAATCTAGTAGATCTTGATCTCAATATCACCAATATAATCGTAGCACCTATCTCAGCCTCTTTGGATACTTTGGCATACAATATACAACAGGATATTCCAAACATAGATGCTGATGATATGAGACGAGTTGTTGTTTCTCAAATCTTTAGACTTGATGTTGTACAAAATTTTAATATCGATGTTGCTTTAAAACTAACACCTGTTGCTGATGAGTTAAATAAACTCTCCTTAACGGTCTTTAGCGGATTTGACAGAAGTATTAAAAATATGATTGCGCGACTCAATGACAAAGTGAATGAACTTCTCAGCGGTGTCACCTCAAAACTTGATGCTATCCCGCTTGCTGCTGCTAGTATGGATGGATATGCTCTCTTTTATGGTGATTCGTTAGTAAAAGTTCATGTTGGTAGTGAGTTTAGTGTAACAGGTAAAGATAAAGAGAGCTCTTTTGGATTTAATGCAGCTCTTGATATTGAAAATGATGCTATTAATGACAAAGTGGGATGTACAACCACAACTCCAGAAAATGGAAATCTTCGTGCAACTATCTCAACAAGAGATATCTCTATGCCACTTGGTGAAAAAGAGATGAAAGTTGATCTTCTTTTACTTGGTGTAACCATAGGTTCTGACGGTGAGGTCAAAGGTATCTTTGGTGCGATCACTTCAGAGTCTGAATTTGGGTATGACACATTTGCTCTTTATGATCTTGGTTTGGCAACAGGTATTGGTGTAGAAGAGACCTATCTTGGTGCTAAAGCGAGTGCGAGAATGGACAGCTTACAACTTGGAGTGAGTTTCTTGGTTGGTCAGGTGTGTAACAGACTTATTGTTGAGAGTATTATCCCTGAAGCGGTAAATGATTTTATCACTATCCCTAACAACAGATTTAACGGTGCCTTGGTCTTTGGTGAGGGGCAGATGCCAATCTATACAAACGGATGTACACTAACAGTAATAGCAAGAGCAAAACTTGGTACCTGGTTCTTATTTGGTCCGCCAAAAACCTTTGGTGGTATAGTTGGCGGTGGTGCTTTTGGTAAAGCACTCTGTATAGCAACACTTGGTGGTGAAGTGGAAGTCTTAGCAGAAAAAAGCGGTGATGTTGTACGCTTTAAAGGCTCTGGATGGGGTGCTGCTGGTGTTGGTTCATGTGACAGTTCTTGGTCATCTGTTAGTGATAGTAGACATGACAGTTGGTGTGGTACAGGTGATGCCCGATTTGGTGCTCTGTATGATGATGGCTGGTCATTAGAAAAAATTCGTACTTCAGCAGTACATTAAAGGATAGATGATGAGAAATATTACATTATTAATAACTATGATACTGTTGATGGTGACAAGCCTTGCAGCAGCAGACAGACAGTTTTATTTTATAGGGAAAAAAGGAAGACTTGGTTCTATCTCAAGTCTTGAAAAACAAAAAAGCGGTATCTATCTGCGATGGGATCTTATTGAGGGAGATATGCCCTCTGATATTGCTACCATTGAGTTGATACGAGTTGCAGGAGATGGCAATACAACACTTTTGGATGTAAAGAGTGATGCTGTGATGGATGATGGCAATATCTCTGCTATAGCTCAAGAGAGTGCTTCACAAAGAAGAACTTTCGAATTAATCACTTCTATTGATAAGAGTGATGATGCAACATGTTCAGGTGCAAATATCGCTAATCTTGCTCCAACATTACGCTCATGCTTGCAAAATAACTACTGGAGTTTTTTAGCATCACGTGTAGATTTTGATGTAGCAAGAGCAAGATACAGAGCTTACCTTGATACAGAGTATGACCCAACAGCAACTACAGTAAGGTATGTACTTTTGGCAAAAAATAGTGATGCAACACAATCGTTTGTACTTGGAAGTATTGATGTAGATACAACACAGGAGTATCCAGTACTGGCAGTAAAAGATCTCCAACAAATCATTAGCAGTTCGTGTAATGATAACCGTTATGCACTTGATGATGCACGGGTCTCACTGTTTTGGAGAAACGGCGGAGAAAATACAACGGAGAACTTTGCAAACTCTTTGATGGTGAGTGGATATGATATTTATTATTCGACAGTGCCAAGTGAGAGCTTTGATGTTGTATATAAAGCTGCAAATATAGATATCGCCAAGTTAGCATCGGAAATATCTCATGATGCAAACGGTAATGTTGATCTTAGTGCATACCATTTGGCAAAAGCAAATGAAACACTTGTGACGGTCGATAAAAACGATGCTAACAACACGCAACCAATCTATATGGAAACAAAAGAATCTCTCAAAGAGCGAGGTTTTATTCCAGGGGAGAACCGCTACTATTTTGTTGTACCACGAGATTTTACAGGAAATTACGGTAAAACTGCTTTTGTAAAAGTAACCATACCAGATCTGTTACCACCTGTTGCACCAATTAATCCAAGAGTGATAGAGTCTAATGGTAAAGCGGAACTTATTTGGGATGCAGTGACATTTCAAAACTATGCACATCATCATCAGTATGATATGAAAGCGTGCACAACACAAACACTAACACCAAAATCACGTGTCACTTTTGTGGCAAAAAATCAGATATGTGGCAACAATAAAGGGGTAGAACTTAATTTTAATGTTGACAAATATTATGTATATCGTTTTGAAAGTGCAAAAGAAGCTGCTGGGTTTGAGGATCTCGATCTTGATGGCTACAATGATGCAGATGAAAATGCAACTCAAAAATGTAGTGCACAGATACCTCTTGGTGCAACAAACTATCTTGTAGCAACATTATCTGCAAACACGCAAGGGAGTGTTCATTTTCGAGATGAGACACTGCAAGAGTCCAAAGTGTATTGGTATCGAATAGTGAGTGCAACTATCAATGGAGTAACCTCACAACTTACAGCACCTATTCGTGCTTTTATCCCAAAAAGAGCAGTCTATAAAGCACCTGATGTAAATGTAACCTATAATGTTATGAGAATTACAACACCAATCAAAGAGCGTGCTGATATGGTGTTTCTTGAGGATAGAATGGGGCTTGGCAGTGCATATGGTATTAACAGAGTACAACTTGTCATTCAAGGCAAGGGATATGACTTTCCTTTAGACAACACGCAACTAGAACTCTCTGAAGATGTGAAAAATATTGTATTTTTACCAAATCAAACAAGTCAGAGTGCGACGATACTGTTTATGAAAACAAATATGATTGTATTTGCTCGTAATTTTAATCTCAATACATTCTTTAATTTTAGATCACAAAAAGATGATACGAATGGAGACTTATATTACATTCAAGATGCTAAAAGGATGTTTCTTGTACAAAAAGAGGTAAAAGTATTTCATGATGGAGATGTTGTGGAAGATGGTTGTGTTGATGTAACATTCAATGAAGGTTTCTTAGATGGTTTGGCAGGAAACGGTTGTATCGAGACAACACTTGCAATTGGTAATGATCGTTACAAAAGAGATAAAGATTGCAATATCACATCAACAAAACAGATTTGTGAACAATCATTAAATGGTGATCTGGTCTCAGTTGGTTTGAGAAAAGTGATGTATAACGGTTTGTATTCACTCAGTACCAACATCAACTTTGTTCCACTCAATCTACCTGCTCCACATAAACCGAGTATAAAAGCATTTGTTTTAGATAAAACTGGACGTAAAGCAGCTGTAGGTATTTTGCCACAGGTTGAAAAAGTGACAGGTACATTACTGAAAATATATAAAGAGGATAACAAGTCACGCTCTTTTATAAAAACTGTAACACATCTTGGTGAACATGATTTTAACACTACCATCAATACAACATTTGAGAATCTTGGTCCTTTAGATGATAATGATGTTTGGTGTGTTCAAGGAAAAACAATAGGTCTTGATGGTCAGATGTCTCCTTGGAGCTCTTTGGTTTGTAAAAAAGTGACACCGCAGGAGAGTGAACTTGATCTACTTGGTTGGCCAAAACTTGGAGAGGTTACTCAAAGTGCATATGTTTTACCTGTAGAGTTTGATCAAGAAACACAAACTGTACGTATTCTTATCAATCAGGTTGATGTTCAAACAGAGTTACAACCAAAAATAGAAACTCAGGAGTATGCACAACGTATAGCAAAAGATCTTTTTGGTGCAAGTAAGAAGCTTATTATAAAACTGATCAAAGGGGAAGATATTCTTGAAGAGTTGGAGATTGCAAAATCGGGTGATGGTAACTACTATCTGCCAGGTAAACTTAGCAGTATCAACTCTCAAGAGGATGCAAAACGTATTACATCGGTAATTTTAAATTTTATCACTGCTGAGGGTAAAGATCTCTTTGATAGATCCATAGAGCTTAAAGGGGAAAACGTTTTACAATATTCAGAACAAAGTGTGATAGTGATCAATCAATATGTACGTTTTGTCAATGTGGTACTTAGTTCAGCAAAAACTTTGGTTGAAACTGTCAATAAGCTCAACAAACATTATAACTTTCTTATTTACAGACAAACAATTGATAGTGATGGACATAAAGGGAATTTTGTTCAGGTAACACCATTGATAGAAGCGGCTGGTTATGATGAAACAACACAAACAACAGATATAAGCAATAATATTGTTGTCAGTGATGAGGGAAATACACGCAGTATATATTTAGTTGACAAATACCCTTATATTGTCGGGCAATCCTACAAATATGTCATTATGTTTTTTGACAAAGTAAGTGGTGAACCTGTGAGTTATGCACTGACTTCACCGCAACAAATAGATATAGACTAAGGGGGCAGGAGATGAAAACTTTTTTAATAAGTGTAGCATCATGTATGATGGCTACTTCAGTATTTGCAGCACCAGTGGCTGTTAGCGTTGATAACTCCTTTAGTATACAAAGGGCAAATGTTTGGGTTGACAACGGGTTAAGTGCCAAAACTTTCCACTTGGAGAATTGGAGTGAAAATGCTCAGTTTATAAGTGGTGCTGTCAAGGTTTCAAGTAAACTAGTTACAACCACTTCACTCAAGAGTGTAGATGTTTTGGTAAATGATGTGGCAACGAGTTATCCTGCCATAATATCTCCATTACCAAAGGTTTCTCTTGTTGGACTTGATGCTGTAAGTAATCAACTAGGTGACGCACTTGATAGTGCAACGTTATCTCTTGAACCAAATGGTGGAGATTTTAATGATACGGTAGCTATTAAGCTTGCTTTGGTTGGAGCACTTGGTGAAACACAAAAAGTAGAGTATCGTATAGATAATCAAGAGGTGATGAAAAAAGAATTAACCATGATAGAGGGGAAAAATGCTATAGAGCTTTTTTTAAGTCGTTATGGAAAGCATACTCTTGAGTATAAACTTGCGAGTGATGACAAATATAAAAGCGCTGTTTTTACACTTACAAATGTGGATAATAAACGTGACAGTGATGGAGATGGTATCCCTGATGTTGTAGAGGTGGAGCTTGGGAGTGATCCTTTTGAAGTTGAAAGCAGTGACGGATGGAGTATTTTTGATAAATATATCCGTGGTAACGACATTAACGATACAGATGGAGATGGTTGGAGTGATTTTGATGAAAAAGAGTTACGCAATACAGCCTATAATGATAATAAATCCAAACCAACTGCAACCTCGTTGTATGGAGTTGAGTATAAAGTACGTTCTGTTGCACAGGAGAATGACATTAACAAAACTTCATTGCAAAGAGTGAGTTTTGTAACTATGGAGTCTCAAGTGGTGTATGATTCAAAAATTCTTGAAAAACTCAACCGTTCCCAGACCTACTATAACATTATAATAAGCCCGGTAACAGGACCAAATCTCAGTCGATTTTTAGCAAGGGGGGAGATCCCTACTGTGCGAATGCCTGCGAGTGTTCCTTTGATTGAGAGAGTGCGTGAAGACAACACAAGTAATTCATGGGTTGCAAAAGCTTTTCTCCCTTCGTCAGAAGATATTAGTGTTGAAAACTTTTACAAAGTGTTTCAAACAGATACGAATGTAACAGATGTCAATCTTTCAAGTTTTAGTGCTGCATATATAGAGTATCTTAAAGCCCATTTGGTTGTAGATAAAGAGATGGCAGTTGATAACAATACCAGTTTTGGAGTAGCAGTTGCCGAACTTGCTATGAAAACACGCAGTGATAGTAATGTAACGCTTCTGTTGGGACATCCAGATTTTATGTATGATTATAAAGCGTATAAAAATACATTAGAAAGCTTGCGTGCATCAGAGAGAGGTTGGAATGAGTTTGCAAACGATTTGGCATCGATGCTTATCTCATACCCTTTGGTTGTAGATGATATGAATAACTCTATGCAAGATGATGGTAATCTCACAGAGATGCGTTTAGCTCGTTATATGCAACAAACATTACCACAGACACAACAATACAAAGCCTCTTTAATGAGTATAGTCAGTTTTCCAGATGCTGATAAACAAGCTCAAACTACACCTGCAATCTCCGTTTTTTTGGCAGATGTTGACAGTGATGGAGATGGTCTATCCAATAAAGAGGAGGTCTTGGCACTGGCTTATTCTAATCCGCTTGAAGCTGACAGTGATCATGATGGTTTGGATGATGCAAACGACCCTTGCGTGTTGGATGCTACAAACAGTTGCATGAATGATGATGTGGCAAATGAAGACAGTGACGGGGACGGTATTGTTGATAGTATTGACAACTGTCCATTTGATGCAAATGCAGATCAAACTGACAGTGATGGTGATGGTATAGGTGATGTATGTGCCAAAAAAGGGGTGGTTATAGTTAATCCTAGAACCAATATCACACTCTTTAGTGGAGAGAGCTATACTTTTGAAGCACGCAAAACAATTGCAAATATTGCAGATGTGATTTGGGAAGTGAACACGCAACGGGCTATTAACCCTGCAATGAGCTATACCCATACATTTAGCGATGTTGGTATAACAACAGTATGTGTTTACCTTGAAGGAAATAACAAAGCAAAAAGTTGTGTGAATGTTGATGTAAAACAAGCTCCACAAACACAAGTGACACCAACACTTTATGCCGCTGCCAAACTTGAAGGTGACAGCGGATACTCTGAGGCACTTGTAGAGATCTCTCTTTCAGATGCGCCGCAAGAAGCACTTACTTATAGTTATGAAACAAAAGATTATACGGCAACAAGTGGTGAAGATTATAACCAAACTGTGGGTAAAGTGGTTTTTAATATCGGTAAGAAACGTCAATATATCCGTGTGCCTATAAAAGGTGATACAAAATTTGAGAGTGATGAAAGTTTCGATTTTCTCCTTACGCACGACGGTGCTACACAACCCGATGCTTCATTGCGTGTTACTATCATCAATGATGATGTTAAACCAGATACAAACGATACCAACACAACACCAGGTTTGGATTTCAATATCTCTTCTTTTGCGTACTTTGCTTTAGATGATAGTACATACGGGAATGAACCTTGGATGAGTGATGGCAGTGTTGATGGTACAAAACTGCTAAAAGATATGCTAGCAGGCAGTACAAGTTCTTATCCAGGAGGATTTACAAAAGTCAATAACCAATATCTTTACTTTACGGCATATAATGTAGATAACAACATAAGTCTCTACAGAAGTGCAGGAACAGCAGATACAACTCTCTCTTTAGGGGCGGTTCCTGGATTTGAAGCAAGTGATTTTATCGATATAGAGGGAGTGCTTTACTATATAGTGATTGCCGACAACAGTGTGCAACTCTATAAACTTGACGGTGATACCCAAACATATTTGGCAGATATCTCAAGTGGATATATGAGCGCAGACGGTGCTGCAATGCTTTATGCTGTCGGTACTGACTTGTTTTTTGTAACTGATCTGACTAATGACAGTGAAAGTACAAAAGATCTTTATAAATACAATACTGCAACCAATGAGCTTTCTTTGGTAAAAGATTTCTATCCTGGTGCAGATTATTATGAGGTGGGTAGTCTTGTAGCATCCTCTACACATTTATACTTTGTCTTGGATAATATGGAGATTTGGACAAGTGACGGTAGTGATGCAGGTACAACAGCTCTCATAAAAGTGACAAATGAACAGGAGTATATCTCTTATATGCGTTATCTCAATGGTGTGATCTATTATGTAGTGGTGAACAGCAATACTTATGCAAGTAATGTTTACTCTTATGAAGTTAGTAGTGCAACAACCACAACATTACAAACATACG
>Ga0256843_1003750_pt1 | contig 10404 bp, 11 predicted proteins | sample AlvinellametaG_FD_191572 | JGI IMG/M metagenome (GOLD analysis project Ga0256843, IMG submission 191572) | Pompeii worm associated microbial communities from hydrothermal vent at the East Pacific Rise, Pacific Ocean - Alvinella | ecosystem: Host-associated > Annelida > Integument > Unclassified ... | reverse complement strand
GGCGCCGCCGGAGGTGCGGTCGTCCATACCGTAACGGGCGGCGATGACGAGGAAGATTGATCTGCTATAATTCCCCCAAAAACAACTGGAGAGCGTATGCTGCGATTCGCCACCTCCCCCAGCGAAAATCTGTCGATTTCCGCGCTTCGAACGGCGTTGATCACTCTGATCGTCGCCAGACAGCGGGGGGAAGAGTTTCTTCTGCGTTTTGATGACGACAAACATTCCCATCAAAGTGAAACACGTGAGGAGGAGATCAAGCAGGTTCTGGAGAAGTTCGCCCTCCATGTCGACCGGGTTCTTCACCAGGGTGAACATCCGGCCCGCTATCAGCAGATGGCACTCCGGCTGCTTGAAGAACGAAAAGCGTTTCTCTGCACCTGCCCGTCTGAAACGCCCGGAAGCACGACGCCTCCCTCCTCCTGCCGTGGGCGTTGCCTCTCGATGGATACGGAAGAGATTCGCAGGATCCGCGCAGAGAAACGTCCCTTTTCTCTGCGTATCCGGAAACCCGACGCTCCGATCTCTTTCATCGACCGGATCCGGGGAGAGATTCGTATCGAGCCCCATGAAGTGGATCACTTCGTCATTCTTCTGCCTGACGGTACGCCCGGTCGGGACTTTGCATCAGCCTGTGACGATATGATGAGTGACATCTCCCTCGTTATCGAGGAGGAGAGCGATCACAGCATGATCGCTGCCGCCCGGGCCATCCATATCCGGAATGCATTGGGATATGCTCAACCGATCGAATACGCTCATCTCCCTCCTTTCCTCGATGCAGAGGGAAGACGATGCGCCCACGGTGATGAGGCACACAGCGTCCGGGCGCTGCTGCGGGAGGGATATCTCCCCGATGCGATTATCAATACCCTGCTTCTTCCGGGCCAAGAAACGCCTTCGGAGATCTTTACGCTGCCCGATGCCGTGAGATGGTTCGAGCTGTCGAAGCTCTCCCCCGATCCTGTCCGGTTTGATCGTGAGCGGCTACGCAGTATCAATCGCGAACACCTACGCCGGATGGACGATCGGACGCTCTCCCGGATCTTCCGCTTCGCCGATCCCGATATCGGCCGTCTGGCAAAGCTCTATCTCGACGAAGCCGCAACCGTCAATGAACTGGAGGAGAAGATCCGTGCCGTCTTCGCACCGAAACGTTGCGACGGTCGATGGGGTGAAACGATGCGTCGACTTTCACAACTGATTGCCGAAGCGCCCTATTTCGACGATTTTTCATCCTTTTTCACGGATCTTTCCCGTCGCAGCGGTCTGGAGAAGGAAAAGCTCCTGGAGCCGATGCGTCGACTCTTTACCGGATCTTCAGACGGACCGGAACCCGAAACGCTCTACCCTACTATCAAATCCTACCTTACGGAGATTGCACGATGTCAGCACTGATTTACGCCCTGGTTTCTCTTCTTCATACTGTGATCAACCTCTATATCTGGATGATCATTATCGCCGCTGTTTTGAGTTTCGTCCAGCCCAACCCCTCCAATCCGACGGTTCGCTCACTCATTGTCGGTCTCTATCGTCTCACTGAGCCGGTTTTCGCCTGGATTCGCCGCAAGATGCCTTTTGTCCTCATCGGCGGGATCGATCTCTCGCCGATTGTCATCCTTCTGGCGCTGCAGTTCCTCGATACGTTCCTGCTCCGACTGGTCTATGGATGAGAGGAGCGATCAGCGCTCAGAGTTCCGTGTTGAGAGGAAATCCGGATGATGCGTAGAGTCATTCTCCTTTTTTTCCTCCTTCTGCCACTGAGCGGTATTGCCAAAAGCTTCACTTACGCTCAGATCCATACCATGCCCAAAGGGGTGGAAAAGGACTACTACATCTGGCGCTATATCCGTCAGAAAAGCACGACAAAAGCCCAGGCGGCGAAGATCATCCGGGAAGCCTCGGCCGTCAACTCCTCACTTAAAAGAGCCTACCGCAAAAAGACGGGCCGTACACCCCCCCGCCCTCCCCGGCGCATCCGCCATCTGAGCGCCGCGCAGAAAAAGGCTCTGGCCGACAAAGAACGGATTACGCTTCGTGTCCTTTCAGCCCCCCATCCTTTGAAAGCGTGGAAAAAGCTCTCCCCGTCGATGCGGCTTTTTGTCTTCAGCCATGCCGGGAAAAAAGGCCGCAGAGTGCTTGATCATCCCATCAGCGAAAAGGAGTGGCAACTTCTCAGCCGCTATGGCGGTGCCAATCTGATGCTCTACTACACCCGCAAAGAATGTCTCCCCGGTCTCTCTCGCATCCTGCATTATTACCCCGCCAAAGGCAACGCCCTGCGCTATGACTATCTGATGCGCCTGGGCTTCGAAGCGCTGGAGCGGAGAGAGAAAGAGTTGGCAGCCTACGATTTCGCCCGCGCGGCGGAACGCGCCCGCAAACGGGAAGATGCCGACCGGGGACTCTTCTGGGCCTGGAAAGCGGGCGGGGACAAACGTATGCTGAAGCGACTGGTCAAAAGCTACGATATCAATCTCTATACCCTGGCGGCCCGTGACGCGCTGGGAATGAAGTACGATCTGGGGATTACGCCGACCCTTCCCGATCGTCCGGTCAAAGGATTCGATATCCGCGATCCGCTTCAATGGCATCGGCTCAAAGCGCAGATCTTCAGCCCGAAGATCGATCATGCCCGCCTCGCCGAGCGCTTCCGCTCCGCCAAGACTGTCGGCCACTATACGTATATCAAGACCAAGGCCGGCCGGGATATCCCGCAGTACTTCCCGATGCCCTATCGGGATTTCATGAAAAACCTTCCCATTAAACGCCAGGCGATCCTCTACGCCATCGCCCGTCAGGAGAGTCGCTTCATCCCCGCCTCGGTTTCGGGTTCATTCGCTCTTGGGATGATGCAGATCATGCCTTTTCTGGTCGATCATCTGAAAAAACAGCGCCACGAACCTCAGATCGACTATGATGATCTCTTCGATCCCGTTACGGCACTGAAATACGCCAATACCCACCTCGACTACCTGACAAGCTGGCTCCATCATCCTCTCTTTGTCGCCTACGCCTACAATGCCGGAATCGGCTTCACCAAACGGCTGATCCGACGCAAAGATCTCTTCGAAAACCGCAGTCCCTACGACCCCTGGCTCAGCATCGAAAAGGTCGGAAACAATCAGGCGAACGAGTACGGAAAACGGGTCCTGAGCAACTATGTAATCTATATGAACAAACTTGGTTATCCGCTCCGCCTCACCGATCTGCTCTCCGTGGTTCACCGTCCGGAGCTTACTGATCGTTTCCGGAGACGTCAGCCATGATCGGACGCCTCAAGGACAAAACCCTCTCCCAGGGGATTCTCTATGCGATCAACCGGAAAATCGGCCGTTTCGGAAAAGTAACCACTCTCTGTCTGGACACGGAAAAAAAACGGATGGAGCTGGAGCTGGAGCTCAAAGGGGAACGGGAGAGACTTCGGATTGTCGTTCGGGATTACACTGTCGGGTATGAGGAGGGGCGATACTTTCTCCGTGCCGGGGCGATCGAAAGTTCGAAAGAGTGGCTGGAGATTCTGGCCCGGGAGTATCTCCTCAGCCGTCCGATCGAGATCCCTTCCCGTTACGGCAGGATGATCGATCGACTGCTCTGATCGCTAATCCGCATACTCGGCGATGGCCCGGGTAACAAACTGTGTGCTGAAAATCGTCGTCGCCGCAATCACCATGGCGATTGTCTTCCATACCGCTTCGCCATCGAGGAAAAAGTTGATCGTCGCACTGTGGATGAGCATGGCGATGACGACAAAGATCCCCACCAGGACCCGATACATCGATGCGGCATGACGGTTGATATCCATAATGGCGAAATAGCCGATACTGTAGATGAAGACCACGCCGGCCGGCGCCGCATTGAGCAGAAAGCCTCCCTCATGTCCCGAAATGGTATCAAAGGTGATCTTGGCGATGAAAAAGACCAGTATCGTATCGATCACAATCGTGATAAATCTCATAATAACCCTCCTTCTTTTTGTCGATCTCCATTTTGCATTGCGGTCACTCAGATCAGACCGAAACTCTTCCCGTCGATTCTGCCGACTCAACAGATGAGACTTCTGTACCGATCAAACCGGCCGTTTTGAGACCTTGTAAACAAAGAAGGGAGAAGAAAGCGTGAAGGGATGCATTCAAAATGCCCATTGTTTTACTCTTTTGGACATCATCAAAGAGGCAACCTGGCGATCTGCGAGAGACCCATGGCTTTCCGTCCCCACTTCGCAATGGGTTTGGCAACAAACAATCCCAGAATATCAGAATTGCTCTGAAACGATTCTTAAATAGTTCGACAGTTGTATCCGTATACGAGGAGTATTCCAAAAAATAGGATGAGTCACCTTACTCCAGCGCCCAGCTTTCCCGGCGAAACATCCACCACTGCACAAACCCGCGGAGAGAGAAAAACCCCATAAAGCTGATCCAGAGCGCGTACTCCGGACGCATCCACTGTGCCAGGAGATAATAGCCGCCCACATAGAGCAGCATGGCGGTCAGCACGGCATTGCGCATGGAGCGGACCGCCGTCATGCCGATAAAGATCCCGTCGTAGATAAAAGCGGCAAATCCCAGGAGCGGCAGAAGCGCCGTCAGAGGCAGCAGGGGCCGAGCTGCATCGATGACCGCCTTCTGGTCGGTAAAGATCCGCAACAGCATCTCCCCGCCCCACCAGTAAACCAGGGAGAAAAGCAGCGCCAACGCCACCCCCCAGCGCAGGCTCAGGGCCACGGCCCGATCGAACCCCTCCCGGTCCCCCGCACCGTAGCAGCGCCCCACCAGGCTCTCGGCGGCGTTGGCAAACCCGTCGATAGCGAAACTCATCCAGATCATGAACTGTAGCAACAGAATCATTACCGAGAGGGTCACCTCCCCCTCCTTCGCCGCCTGGGCGTAAAAGAAGGCCAGCGAGAAGGTCAGGGCCACGGTACGGACGAAGATATTGCGGTTGACGTGAAAAAAGCGTTTCAGATCGTCGACATGGAACAAATCCCTCCACAGCGCCCGCTCCAGACGCTTCCGGTAGCGGCGCAGCAGCCAAAGGCCATAGAAAAGCCCCGCATACTGGGCGGCGACGGTCCCCCAGGCCGCCCCGGCGATCCCCCACTCCAGCCCCCGGACAAAGAGGAGGCTCGCGGTGATGTTGACCAGGTTCACCAGCAGGGTGATATAAAGCGGATAGCGGGCATTCTGCATCCCGAAGTAAAAGCCCGTCAGAACATAAAGGGCCAGAGCCGCCGGGGCGGTCCAGATCCGGATGAGGAAATACTCCCTCGCCAGCGGCTCGTAGGCGGCCTCCATATTCATCAGCCAGACGCCGAGACGAAAGATCGGTACCTGCAGCAGGAGCATCAGCGTTCCCAGGAGCAGACCGAGAAGCATCGCCCGGCGCAGGGTTAGCCCCAGCTGACGGCGGTCCCCCGCCCCCAGGGCCTGGGCGGTCATCCCCGTCGTCCCCATCCGCAGGAATCCGAAGTTGCTGTAGAGAAACATAAACAGCATTCCCGCGACCCCCAAAGCGGCCAGGTGCGCGGCGGAGAGGTGACCCATCAGCGCGGTATCCACCGAGCTGAGCAGCGGGACGGAGATGTTGGAGAGGATGTTGGGCAGGGCGAGCCGGAGCATCTCTCTGTTCACCGGGGCCTCCTCTTTTTGACGGGATTGTACCGTAGAACGTCGCCGTTTCCCTCCCCGGGACGCTATGCTATAATCCTCCCCATGGATTCAGGCTTCATCAGGGTGCGGAAGGATCGGGACCGGTATGTGGTGATCTGTCGGGGAGAGTGGACCCTCTACACCGCCGACAGGATCGAAAAGGCAATCCGCACCCTGCCCGAGGAGAAGCCTGATGCCTGCACGGTGGACTTTTCACCGGTGGAAAAGTTCGACAGTACGGGAATCCTGCTCCTTCGGGAGCTGGAAGAGTCACTCAAAAACCGCGGTTGCACTCCACAACTCAAAGGCCTCAACTCCAAACAGAAGAAGATCCTCGAACTCCTGCACCGCAGCGATCTGAAGTCTCCGCTGCCTACCCGGCGCAACGGCATCCTGCACAATATCGGCGCTGCCACCCTGGAAGAGCTCCGGGTAGTCCAGCAGTTTCTCGCCTTTTTCGGCCAGATGAGCGTCGCTTTCGCCCGTCTCCTGGCTCACCCCGGCAATTTCCGCTTCCGTGAAACCGTCTATCATATAGAAAAGTCGGGATTCGACGCCCTCTTCATCATCGCGCTGACCTCCATCCTGGTCGGCCTGGTTATCGCCTATCAGAGTCTGGTCCAGCTGGCCCAGTTCGGGGCCGACATCTATGTGGTCGACGCCATCGGCATCGCCATCACCCGGGAGCTCGGGCCGATGATCACCGCCATCGTCATCGCGGGACGCAGCGCCTCGAGCTACACCGCCGAGATCGGAACCATGAAGATCACCGAAGAGATCAGCGCCATGCAGACCATGGGGTTTGACCCCTTCTATTTCCTGGTCGTTCCCCGGATCGTCGCCCTCATCATCGCGATGCCCCTTGTGATCTTCTTCGCCGATATCACGGGAATTCTCGGAGGCATGATCGCCACCAAGGCCCAGGTGGATATCTCCTACAGTTTCTTTATCGACCGTCTCCAGGAGGTCCTTTCGGCTAAACACTACATACTCGGCATCATCAAAGGGCCCTTCTTCGCCCTCATCATCGCGGCGACGGGGTGCTTTCACGGATTCCGGGTGACCAGCGATACCGAGAGCATCGGGATCGAAACCACCGCCAGCGTCGTCCACGCAATCTTTTTCGTCATCGCCTGCGATGCCCTCTTCTCGGTGATCTTTACGGAGCTGGGATGGTAACGGAGACAAGGACCCCTGTCATCGAGATGGAGAATATCGTCACCCGCTTTGGCAATACCGTCATCCACGACGGGGTCAATCTTCGGGTCAACGCGGGAGAGATCTTCGCCATCCTCGGAGAGAGCGGCGCGGGTAAATCGGTCCTGGTCAAGGAGATCATCATGCTCCTGCGCCCCAGCGAAGGACGGGTCCGGGTCTTCGGCAAAGACCTGGCGCGGATCAGCTACGAGGAACGGCAGGCGCTGCGGCGGCAATGGGGGGTGCTCTTTCAGTTCGGGGCGCTCTTCACCTCTCTGACCGTCGCGGAGAACATCGCCCTGCCCATCAAGGAGTACACCAGGGTTCCCCGGGGGTTGCGGGAGAAGATCGTCCGGGAAAAACTGGAGATGGTGGGGCTCCATTCCCGGGCCGCCTCCCTCTACCCCTCGGAGCTCAGCGGCGGAATGATCAAGCGTGCCGCCCTCGCCCGGGCGCTGGCGATGGACCCCAGGCTCCTCTTCCTCGACGAACCCACTTCCGGGCTGGATCCCATCGGCGCCCGGGCCTTCGACCGGCTCATTGTCGACCTGCGTGACGCCCTGGACATCACCGTCGTCATGATCACCCACGACCTCGATTCGATCTTCTCCATCGTGGACCGGATGGCGATCCTCGCGGACAAACGGGTGGTAGCCCAGGGGACCCTCAAAGAGGTGCTCGCCTCCCACCACCCCTTCGTGGAGCGTTTCTTCAAAAACGAATATATTTCAAAACGTTTTATGGGTAAAATAACACAAATCACGGGAAAAGAGGCTCCAGGAAGCGATGTATAGCCGAATCAACTACACGATTGTGGGATTGTTTGTCGTGCTCTTCAGCATCGCCCTGCTGGGCTTCGGCTTCTGGCTGGCCAAATACGGCTTTGAACAGAAGTACGACTACTACTACCTCTATTTCAGCGAGCCGGTTGACGGCCTGACGCTCGACTCTACCGTCAAGCTCAAGGGGGTCGACGTGGGCAAGGTCAGCGACATCCGGGTGATGCCCGACGATGTGGAACACATTCGAGTTCTGATCCGGCTCCGGCAGGGAACGCCGATTGTCCGGGGAATGTACGCCGTACTCAAACTTCAGGGCATCACCGGTCTCTCCTACGTAGAGATCGAGGGGGGGAAACGCGGCGGAAAACTTCTGATCACCAGCGAAGAGGAGATCGCCGTGATCCCCACCCGTCCCTCGCTGATGCATCAGCTCGTCAGCAAGGCCCCCGCCCTCGTTGACAAGCTCGACAAAGCAATCGACGGGCTGCAGAAGCTGGTCGCGCAGGAGAACCGGCAGTATGTTCGGGAGATCCTTGCCAACAGCGCCGAGGCGACTCGCAAGGCCTCAGACGTCGAGGAGCGAATCATCGCTTTGGCCGGCGAATTCAATACCACGCTTCGACGCTTCAACGCCAAAGCTGACACCATCGCCAATCAAGTGGAAAGAATCACCAAAGTCCTCAACAAAGAGCTGCCTCCCGTACTGCGCAAAATCGGCGACGCCGGAGAAAACATCGCGGAAGTCTCCAAAGGAATCGATATTCGGCTCAAGCGGGGTGAGTACGATCTGCGCAAAATTGTCCGCCCCCTTCAGGTCGACATCAGTGAGCTCAGCTACCGCTACCAGGAGTTGGCCGAAGATCTCAAGAATCTCAGCCGCAACCCCTCCTCCATCCTCTTCGGCTCCGGCCGCCCACCGAAAGGACCCGGCGAATGAAACGTTCATCCGCTTTTTTGATACTTTTGCTTCTTCTGCTCAGTGCCTGCAGCACAAAAACTCTGCAGATGTACACCCTCTCCCCGAGCCGGATCGACACCCGGTACACCACGCCCTACGCCGACAGGGATGTCCGGGTCGATTATCCCAAGGGGATCGATGACACTATGAGTACGCGGATCTACTATACCCGCAGTGATCTGACCCGCTCCTACTACCTCTATAACCAGTGGAGCCTGCCGCTCAACCGTCTCGTCATGGGTCATCTGATCGGGACACTGCAGCGGGCCCATGCCTTCAGACATGTACTGGATTACGCCTCCGAGGCCGGTTCCGACTACATCCTTGAGACGACGATCTACCGTTTCGAACATCGGATTACCCCGGAAGGCTCCTATGCCGAGATCTCCATCGGACTTCGGCTCCTGCGCACCGCGGACAAATCCCTGGTCAAGAGCCGACGTTTCGACTATCGCATCCCGTGTCAACGCACCGACGCCAGAGGCTTCGTCGAGGCAACAGACGAGGCGCTGCGCCGATTCGACCGGGATCTACTCCGATGGCTTCGGTCGTGATGTGATATAATATTAGAAAATATTGGAATGAGCAATGAACGATAAACTCCTGGACAGAATCCCCGAACTGCCCTGGCTGGAGATGGGAACCGGTTTCATGGTTGGAATGGCCGTGGGCTATTTCCTCAAAAAGAGTTTCAAAATCCTCCTGGCCCTCCTGGGGGTCGGGATCATTCTGATCTTCGTCCTCGAGAGCCAGAAAGTCGTCACGATCAACGAGGAGGGACTCGCCCACACCGTTGCCGCCGGTTCGGAACAGTTCCGGCACTTCGCCGCCTTTCTCAAAGAACGCCTCTCCCGTCTCAGTTTTGCCGGAAGCGGCTCCTCCGTCGCCGGGTTTTTTGCCGGTCTGAAGATGGGATGAAGGAATGATACGCATCTCAACCCTCAGCACTCACCCCTCAACCCTCAACTCTCCCGAGGAGAGATGATGCTCGTCCACATCTGCTGCGCCGTCGACAGCCACTATTTTCTCCAGAAGCTCCGGGAGGATTATCCCGACGAAAAACTGGTGGGATTCTTCTATGATCCCAACATCCACCCCTACAGCGAGTATCGACTGCGTCTTTTGGAGGTGGAGCGAAGCTGTCGACAACTGGGAATCGATCTGATAGAAGGTCCCTATGATACCGAGGCGTGGCTCGATGCGGTCCGGGGTCTGGAACATGAGCCGGAAAAGGGCCGCCGCTGTGCCGTCTGTTTCGACCGGCGTTTCGAAGTGAGTGCCGCCAAAGCCGCCGAGATCGGTGAGAAGACTTTCACTTCCACCCTGTTGACCTCCCCAAAAAAGTCACTGGAGCAGCTGCGCCGGGAAGGGGAGCGTCTGGCTGAACGTTACGATCTGCGCTTCGTCGCCCCCGACTACCGCAAAGCCTCCGGAACCCAGGAACAGAACCGGATGGCCAAAGAGGCCCGTCTCTATCGGCAGGATTACTGCGGCTGCCTCTACGGCCTGACGATTCAGCGGGAGCAGCAGCGCAAACTTGCCGACGAACTCTTCGTTCCTCTCTCCGCTCAGATTCAGCCCGAATCGATCGAGGAACGCATCGCCCTCTACGAGGAACGGATTCGGCTGGAAGAGCAGGAGATCCCTTACCGGATCGTCCGGGAACGTTTCCTCAACTGGCGCCTGCTCTACGGCCTGCTTCGGGTAGGCAAAAAACCGACGCCTGCACATATCCTCCCCTATTCGACGATGAAACGGGACTTCACACGGGGAAAGATCACTGAGCGGATCGGCCCGATGGCTCTGCTCAACCGCG